>JAABUH010002384.1_pt1 | contig 18140 bp, 29 predicted proteins | sample 5559121 | NCBI WGS metagenome assembly JAABUH01 (sample SAMN10711871, study PRJNA513364) | rock metagenome | isolation source: Antarctica rocks | place: Antarctica: Victoria Land, Battleship Promontory nord | collected 2015-12-28
CTGAAAAGGTTTGTCTGTAGCGTGTAACTTTACTAAGAAAGTCAATGACTAATACCCCACCCCAGACCGGCTGCCAGCCCACTTCTGAGGGTTCCGGAGGGCCGCAGGGAGCCTCGCACACCTCCCTTACAGGGAATATAAACATTTCACAGTAATTACGGTCTGTAACAGACTGCTTACAGAGTCTGTACGTCTCTGCACGCAGACGGATGCAAGCTTTTGTCATGCTTTTGCACAGACTGCAGAGAGCGATTAGTCAAGGTTTTGTTTGTAATTTTTACAAGAGGCGACTAGAATTGCAAGACCTTATGACGCAACGCTCGGAGTGTACTCCGCCGACACACTAGATAGCAATACGGCCTGTAATAATATTTGCCCTGACTTTCAAAGCAAGGAATACGGCAACTAGGGTCCTCAGAACAGCAACTATTGTCTGGAGTTCTATTTTGAGCCATCAAAAACAGGTTCTTTTGCTTGAGTGCCCTGTATCTGAACAGCCGTATCCTCACAATCCCATATACTTGGTTGAGTGGTCCACAGCACAGCTTTAGCGAGCGATACACTACTCGTGGCATCTAGTTCTGTGATTCTCAGCTTGACACGCTCCTTCAGTTCTTGCAGACTAAAGTCAAACATCTCGTTCACTCTCACGCCATTTAAATAGACATTTGCCTTGTATCTGTTGTACATGAAGTTAAACAACAATTCAACATCCACATGCCTTATTTCCTGTAACGGCGTGTGCAGTATGCTGCTCCCTTTCTCTTCTCTGTCCCTGCTCTGTGCCTGTAGTGACGCACAGACTTCTTGTGCAATTTCTTGTGGGCCTTTTTGTGTGCCTTGACGTGCTTTGCCATAGCTTTTTTTCTGATCCCATGCATCTGAGCAACAATGGCACTGCTTGCACCACGACGTGTCATTACCATTGGGTTGCTTGGAGGTGTTGTGGTGGTGTAGTGAATGGCACCCGCCGATGATGCAGATGCGCCTGTCAGGCTATTGCTCGTGTTTTTGTATATGCCCTGTGCTTGTTGTGAACGCACGTCTAGCTTGAATTGAGTTCGGGTACGCACCATCACTCTTACACACAAAATCAATCGTCAAACGAGTAGTCAGCCACTTCAGCAACGTCAGTGCCTGCTTCTAACAACTGGACTCTCTCAACCTTAACAGATAATTTGCATTTGGTCTCAGCAGAAAAGTAAAGGGAACTCAAGCTGCAGACTAGCCGAATCCTGCTGCCTGAAGGTACCATGTCAGCCAGCTTAGCCAGGGAGCTGTCTGTCTTGCTGGTGTTGAGCTGGTGACCATGCTCGTTCTCCACTATCGTGTTCAGCATCACCTTGCCGCCTGCTAGAGGTGGCAGCACTGAGTCTGGCTTGCTGTATGCCAGAGGAGAGTAGAATTTGTACTTGGCTATCATGTCAGGTGTGCATTTCATCCCAAACAGAGGCTCTGAGTTCTCTGCCAACAGCTCTCTCATCCTGTCGTCTATTGCATTGATGGCTGGCAATATGTTGTCATCACATGATATGCTGAGTGACGCCCACGCTCCCTTTGGATCATCATTGACTGTGATGCCCTTTGGTGTGGTGACTGGTTTGTCCTTGGTGCCCAGAACCAGGTAGAAGTGTGATTGGTCATAGTGAATCCCCGTATACAGCCCGCCATGGGCTGACTTCAGCTTGCTCAGACTCCTCAGCCCAATGCTCTGGGGAACCAACTCTGGGGCTTTGACAAACGTCATCTTCTTCGAAGTAGTAGCAGTTTGGTAGCAGCTCGCTCCACCACTTTTCTAAGCGCTGCCTGACCTTCTTGCCTGTCGGGATTTTGACTTTAGCTGCTTCTTTGGTCTCACCAAGTTGTAGCAATAGTTTGTGGAGTGTGTAGGCTGCAGGCAAAAAGCGTGTTAAGTATAGATTGCAGACGAAGCGTTGCTGTTAATATAAACAGAGCAACGTTACTTACGGTATGACGGTAGGCTTTTACGCCCGTCAGGTCTGCAACGCTCTGCCCAGTAGTGCACAGCCTTGTAACGTCTGGTCAGCTCTGGCACTAGGTGCTCGCTGATGTCAAATTTTCTCAACAGGTCCAAAAAGTATCTGCCAGGCTGGTGCTGAGACTTTTGAACCAGTGAGCTTCCTTGCCAGTCCACGTCAACCCAGTTGAACTCTTCTGGAATAATCATCTGCTCGCATAACCCGCACTGGCGGCACACCAAGTTCCCATTTTGAACGTCCTCGAACAGCTCAGCATCATCACATTCAGAGCACTTCGGTGTATGATAGGTCACTGGTCCTTGCTTCGCCCTTGTCGGCCGTTGATTTGGGCTGGCAAGCCTTTTGTCAAATTCCTGTGCCTCCTTGCTGAGCTTCGGTACCTTGACTTTCTGCCACGTCATCGAGCAAGCGCAAGAATCCTGCTAGCTGGCTGCCTGTCAGCAAACCTATTCCGTCTTTCCAAAAGCATGCAAAGTAAAGACCTTCTCTGAATGCTGCTGAAGGGCAGGTCAGTAGCTGTCTTTCACGTTGCAAGTATATATCAAATCTGTCTTTCTGCTCAGCCCAAATATCAGAGCCGTTGGTGTCTTGACCAGTCACGTGCAGGTGCTTGATGACTGCAGCTGTCAAGTTCAAACTGTTCCACCTGGCGCCTAGATGCAGATCAGACTCTTTGGCCTGCCTTTTGTTAGCCTGCTGCACCGCCTTAGTCAGCTTGCTCGCTGCTCGCTTCATGGCAGCTGCATCGAAGCTGATTTTGTGATTGTAAAGTAGAGTTGCTGCTATAAAAGCCAGCTGCACCAGCAACGACAATCACAACTTCCTCTTTTACCAGAAGCAGCAACGTCAATGGCAAATGCAATTCTGAGAGTCATGCAGAGTTGCTATCTCTACCCCAAAAGCAGCGAGCAAGAAGAGATTGCGTGCCAGGATCAGATGCTGCACATCAGAATGAGTGCCACCGAAGGCTGGGTGTCTATAGACGACTCTCTGGGTTACCTGTGGCAGAAGGTGCACGGCAGTCAGCCTCCTGCAATCGACTGGGCTAAAAGGCTTCCCAGGCCAGTCTACATCAGAGCATATTGGCCACCTAGCGGCGCAAAGAGGGAGGAGTTCTTGGCCATCCATCTGGACAACCTACACATCCTCTTTGATGACCCGACTCACATGCCATCAGATGACGTGATCAACTCTGCAATCAGCAACTTCAAAGACATGGTTGCAAACCCTTCTAACATCAAAGATGCGACGCACATGATCATTGTTGGGGATGCAAGGAAGACAGCTAGTCAAGTCAGATGGACGCGGGACGTCAGGGAGAGGCTGCAGCAGCCAAAGGAGTATTATAAAAAGAAACGCGCGAGGGATCACAGACACAAAGTGCAGAGGAAGAAGAGGAAAATCGAGGCTACTGTTAGTGATGACAGCAGATGCACAGCAAACACTGACCATATCAGCCCTTTGGCTTGTGGAGGTGTCAATTCTCCTAGCGTGCACAGGCATCTTGTTAGGACGGGTCAGCTTAGCCCTTGCCAGTGCTGTGATAACAAGCAACTGTCACCTTTGAAGCATGGAAAATATTAGGATACTAGATTTGTTTAGTGGGACAGGCTCTGTCAAAAAAGCTGCAGCTTTGGACTCTGCCTTTGAATGCTTGAGTCTTGACATATCTGACAGATTCAGCAGGCCTGATATTTTAGCTGACATTCACGACTGGAACTATAAAGAATTTGACAAAGACAGATTTGACATCATCGCTGCAAGCGTGCCTTGTCAGATGTACAGCTGTGCGCGCACCAAGGCTGCGACACCACGTGACATACCAGCTGCAAATCGGAACGTCCAGCACGTGTTGGACATCATTGACTATTTCAAGCCAGCAGTGTTCTGGATTGAGAACCCGGTATGTGTATACATAGTTAGTCCAATTTGTCATTTGCAACAATGCATAAACGATGATGATGATGCAGACAACGGGAGCTCTCAAGTCACAAGACATAGTGCAGCATCTTAAGCGCATCAATATCAGTTACTGTATGTACTCCGATTATGGTTACATGAAGAAGACCAGTCTCTGGACGGATCACAGCATGCTTGCTGGCTTTCAACCCAAGCTGTGTAGTCACAGCAACAGATGCGCTTCTTATTCAGCAGGCAAACACCCGAACACTTTCAGTGGCAAGTTTCAGTTGCCTATTCAACAGAAGTACAGAATTCCTGAGGCGTTGCTTATTGCAGTTCTTGACTGTGCAAAGGCACAGGTTATTGAGCAGAGGGACCTAACAGACGAAATCTAACAATGTAAATTGTTCGTTGTGAGATTGCTTTCATCACTGGTTACCCAATTGTTCCTTAAAGCGTTCGCGTTGCTTCTGCCAGTCAGTTGGTGGCGTCATCATCCGGATTGCCTGATCGAAACCGCTTTCTGAGCCGACCTGAAAGGCATGACGTCTAGCTTTATCATTCAAATCTGTCATCAGGTTTCCCATGTCAAATTTTAATTTGTCTGTCGGAAGCTCATTGAGAAGTCTGTCGAATTCTTGAAGTTCTGTTGGTGTCATGTCAGGCAGCACCTCCCATTGCAATTCAGCAGGCAGAATGTTCCAAACGACCGACACGTCATCATCGTCGCATGTCGTCATGCTTGCTCACGTTAAAGGTGCAGAAAAAACGGCCGATGCCGAATGCCGCTGCAGATCGTTATTTAAATAACCTTATCCGTATTTATGCGAATTATATCGAGCAATAAAAATAAATGTTCGATTTAAATATGTTTAATCGAGCGTTACGCCGGAATATACTTATTTTTGCGCAAATATTACCCAATTAAAAAATATGCCCCGTGAGTACATCACCGACGCACAGGAGCTGCAGAGGATAGCAAAGCGATGGTGCAGTATCCGGGATCCATCAGCTTGAGGGCTGGGCAGATTCAGTTTGCATCGCCTGCAGCCTTCGTCAACAACCTAGGTGACTTCAGAGTGAAAACCAGGCCCAACAAGTATCATTGGCGTGCTGTCAACGGCGTCAGCAGGCCTCCTGTGGAGCTTAGCATAGCACAGCTGGAGCGCCAGCTGTACATCACAGGAAATCAGTCTGATAGCCGCACCTACATACAATATTATCCTGCTGATCTCACCAAGCTAGCACTGGACTGCGACACTTACAGCAGCTCCGACATACCACTGTCTGAAGCATTCAGCACAATACAGACAGAGGTGCTGCAGCCTGTCATGGCCTTCATTTACAACAAAACATGCAAGCAGCTGTCAGTGGATGAGCTGGTGGTCGAGGCGGCCTGCAGAGAGGTCAAGCCGGACAACGGTCAACGTCGATGGAAGCAGAGCTTCCACGTATTCTTTCCCAGCATCGCCATCACCTGCAAGCGCATAGCTGACCTTCTGGACCAGCTGGAGATCCCTTCTGTCTATTGTGACAGAGCACCATGGAGAGGGAACGGCAAGAAGCTGTTCAGGCTGGTGGGCTGCTGCAAGGAGTCGATAGAGGACGTCCTGAAGCCATATGTACCTACTGCGTCAGCAGTCAGACAGCATTCGCTCCATCATCACGTGTTCACATTTCTCACAGGAGACGAACAGGACATCACAGACCTGGTGACAGTGAGCGATGACAGGCCGGCCCAGCGTCAACGCACACAGCCTGTGCAGCACCTCAACCAGGATAGTACCAGATCCTTTTCAGTCGCCAGCTGGCTCGACAAGGACAGGGAGATAAGGTACAGGTCGCTGGCGTTGTCAACATTGGATGCCAAGGGAATGGGTTCTGGCTTCGAGTTGGGCAGGCTAAAAGGCAGTCACATGTATGGCACCACTCACAGTCAGACAGGCAGGAAGTGCGCATACGGCTGTCAGCATCAGAGCAACAATTTCTATGTCGACTTCCAGCGCTCGGGTGCCATAGCCTACCACTGTCATGCCGCTGGCTGCAGCAGCAAGCGCCCTGTCACAATAGGGCAGTGGTGCGAGGACGGCCTCAATAGCATGCTGAATAGCCCCAGTATGTGGCAGCCAGGCTGCAACGTGGACGCAGCGCTCCTGAAAAACCTGGAGAATAAAGCACGCAGGGCCACTCCCAAGAAGGAGCGCATGCAGGACCAGAATTGGTACCCTGACGTGGAGGAGACGATATGCAGATATCTCAGTAACTTCTGGGTATTTGTCAGCAATCCATCAGTGTATGTTCTTCAGACCTTGGACTCGGAAGGCAACGTTGCCACCTACCAAAGGTACGACGGCGGCAAGCTGAAGAACGTCGTGCAGCCATATGAGTGGGCTTTCAGAACCTGGAATACGTCGCACCTCAGGGACTCGATGTCGACAAAGGTGAGCGTTAAATACGCATTACTACATTGCCGTCAGCATATCTTACCGATACTGACTGCATGTCAAATTCGTCGGTCAGCCCTGGGACAACAGGGTAGGCCCGGATGAATACAACCTATGTGCGAACATGATGCCTCTGCTCAAGACCGAGCGGCGCACACTCTCAGAGGCTGACATCGCAGAGCTTCAGCCCATCCTCACGCACATCCGCGAGGTGCTCTGTGCTGGCAGCACTCCTGACTATGAATCGCTCATGGCTTGGCTGGCTCACGTTGTCCAAGATCCCGCGGAGAAGACAGGCTGGTGCCCTGTCATCATAAGCAATCAGGGCACAGGCAAAGGCATGATCTTCTCAAGCCTGGTGGGCGGGATTTTTGCAGAACTTGGATTGCACGTGACCAATTTCGACTCGGTGGTCAGCAGATTCAACGACGAGCTGAGCATGAAGAGCTTCGTCTTGGTGGATGAAGGGATGTAAGTCTGAGGCTTGATTAACGCTTCGAATTTTTACTTTTCAAGCACGTATTGACACAAGTCCGTGTCAATTTGCAGGTTTTTTGGCAACAAAGGAGACGCCGGTGAGTGCAAAAAAACTTGCTCTGTACTGCTTTATGCAGAACTCAGAAATTGAACTTCGTGTTGTATGCAGAGCGCATGAAGACACTCATCACAGAAGATAAGGCTAGATTCGAACAGAAGTATCAGTCGCCGGAAGTGCTGCCATCATTTCATAATTTTCTCGTTTTGAGCAACAACATGAAGGCGGTTCAGGTGCCGAACGAGGAGAGGCGCTTTTTCATGCTGGAGGCAGCCAGGAAGCACTACAGCCAAGCAGAGTGGTCGGCCATGTGGGCACTAGTCAAAGACCCCAGCTTTCAGGAGCTGTTCTTTCAGTTTCTGCTCAGCATCGACGCCAGTTGCGTCGTCAAGGGACAGGCTCCGATGACAGCCTTCAAAACTCGCATTCAGGCCAGGCAGGCACCAGAGGCTGTCAGATTCCTGAAGGACCTGTTGGACGACCCTGCCCTTATGCAGAAGCCCATGCGGGACATAAATTCTGAAACAGACCAGATGCGCCTCAGGGAGGAGTTCGAGTCCAGAGACAGATTCGTCCTGAAGCACAGGCCTAATCACGAATCGAATGCGTTTGGCAACCAGACAGCTGAGTGGGAGGACTGGAGTCTGGCACAGGACCTTGCTGGCCACTCCGAAATCAAGGAGTTGGTGCCACATAGGCACGTGGTGCACTGCGTCATGGATCATTTCAAAGGCGAATCGTACGTGCGCATCACAGCAGATGACATTCATTCGGCACTAGAGTCACTCGGCCTCAGCAAGACGCCGACCTTGCGGATTCCCATTGGCGGTGTGTGCAGGCGTTGCTACGCCTTTCCTTCAATCGAGGGCCTGAGACACATGTTGAAGAAGCAAAACTGGCTGACCGAGGAGGATGAGGAGTTGCCTGTTTAGGCAAAGCTACAAATCTATCTACGCTGCCACCATTTGAAACTTTTTACAATTTTTCTCACTTTGGAGCCTAGGAGCTGCTTAGAAGCTGTAGATCTGTAGTTTTAGTCATCTTCTGTAGATTTGGTCATTGAAGCGGGGGGGTCGTCGGCTTGTTCAAGAGCATCTTCTGTACCTCTCATATCTCTTATATCTACAAATCTACATATAAGTAGTAGTTATAAGAGATATGAGAGCTACGAAGAGAGAAAAAATGTAAAAAGTTTCAAATGGTGGCAGCGTAGATAGATTTGTAGCCAGTGCCAGCTGGCACAGGACTTTGACAGGTGGTGTTAGGTCAGTGACCTCCACCCCCATGCTACCCATGTCGATGCTCCACGTGATTTCTTTGTCTTTTTTGGGGTTGCGGTCTGGCAGGGAGGGTCCTGGGTGGGGTATCTGCCCTACCCTGATGACTAATCCATGTCAACCTGTAACCTCGTAACTGGCAAACTCTTTCAAATTGCCACTTTCAAGGTGCTCTCCAGCAAAACTTTTTTGGTTACAGGTTACACCAGTTGACATCACATTTATTACCCTACTCCTTTCCTTATATTTCTCTATTTTCTTTAGAAAAAATAAGAGAAATAACAGAATAACAGTGCAACTGGTGTAACCTAATAAAGTAGGGTTTGGCAGCACTTGAAGAATACCCTAAATAAAGGTTTTGCCAGTTACAGGTTACAATGGTCACAATAAGACGTTGCTCTTGCTGTCGATGCTTGCTTGAATGCCGTCATGCCCACCTCCTCCACCATCACCAACCCACCAACCCGGACAGACCCCACCTGCTAAGGCGACAGCCTGTGATATTGAGGTATCGCCGAAGGCGAGACCGATTCGAGTTGTAACAATATGCGCACTAAGTACAAAGCTGTCGTTGCATGATGTCAGATGGCCAGACGCAAGGGTGTCAGAAAGCATACAAGACGTCACAAGTCATGCAAATCGCAGCGTTGCTCTTGCTCTCGCTGTTCTCGTTAGGTCAGGCACAAGTGGCAACACCCGAGGCAACAGCAGAACCTCAGGCTCTGGCAGAGGCTAACCCTGATGGATCTGTCTCGTACTTGCTGACATACGACGAGCAGATCACATATTCAGCTCTGCAGACCAAGTGCCATAACCTGAACTGCACCAGGATCATTTATGGCGTCATAAATGCGCTCGTTGTAGATAGAGACCCTACTGCCGTATCTACGCTGAGCGCCGACCCTCTGTTGAGCGCTCAGAACATCAACCAGCAGGTCAGCCTGGACTATATCTTTCATGATTATGTCACGATTGCCAATGCATCCTTAGAAAGGAGACCTCCGTGGCATCTGGACAGACTCAATCAGATAGCGTTGCCTTTGGATGGCTTCTATGAATCGAACCTGACTGGTGTGGGTGCGCACATCTACTTGATAGACACTGGCATTCAGTCGAATCACTCCGAATTCCTGAATGCAGACGCAACTGGCACACGCGTCGTCTCCGGAGAGTGGTCCTTCGACGGCTCCAACATCACCGAAGACTGTAACGGCCATGGCACCGCGACCGCAAGCCTGGCTGGCGGCAGAACCGTCGGCACCAGCCCCAACGCGACGCTTCATGCGATCAGGGCAATAGGATGTGATGGAACAGCGAACATTGCAGACATCATCGCGGCCATCAATTACGTTGCTCTCAATGCGATCAGGCCAGCTGTCATCTCGATGAGCGTCGGCACACCTATGTTGAGTGAGCCTCTGCAGACAGCCGTGAACAATACTGTCTCTCTTTACAACCTGTCGATCGTTGCTGCTGCTGGGAATGATGCTTCGGATTCATGCGTGAACACACCTTCCAGGTCTGTGTACGTCCAATCTGTGGGAGCAACGACAATCGAGGATGATGTCGCTGTTTTTAGCAATCGTGGTAAGTGCGTGAATGTCTATGCGCCGGGAGCTCAGATCTACTGTGCCAACATGGACTCTGGATTCCAAGTCATCTCTGGCACCAGCATGTCATGTCCGCTTGCCTCAGGCATAGTGGCGCAGTACTACGAGTTCAACAGCACCTTGCAGACCTGGGACATCACAGATATTCTGTACAAGTCACGTACCAGAGGGCTGTCTCCAAACAGAGGGCCGCCGATCATAGTCATACCTCCAGCACTGTCGTTGCTGACCGGGGGCATCGACGTATGCATACCAAGTCTGTGATGGATGCCTGTAAGATGTTGCGATATTTTGGGAGGTGCCTCTGTGTCTCACATCCTGACTCACCCAAGGCCAGGACCTGCAGAGAGGAGTGGCCTGTTCACAGACAAGGGCCTACAGACCGACCTTTGAGGCGCAGAAGAAAGACAACAAATCGTAGAACAATCGATCTTCTGTGAGACTTCTGTATTTATCAGCTATAGTTAGCAGGCAGGATGAGGTTGTTGCAGAAAAAGAACGTGTTTCTGCAGTCTGCAAACGCAGGCAGCGGTACATCGGGGAATTTTACTATAGATCTGCCTTCCAGCAACACTTTTCAGGAGGATCATTTGTTCAAGGTGTACATCAGCCGCATACACCTCCGTAACAGCTTCCTGTATGTAACAAATGCAAACTCACAGTTCTTTTGGTGTGTGTTGCCACAAGAAAATGCCAAGCCGAATCCACCCACTTCTGTTGCTGTGCCTGGCGTGTGGACGCCTGGCAACCTACCACAAGGATGTCCTGTGGATATCGACATATGCAATTACATGAATTCGTTGCTCGTGAACGGCGCCACCTACATGAACCTCAGATGCGTGTTGCGCAACGGAAGGATGTACTTTAACTTCTTAGCAGCGAGCGGGACAGCATCAGCACAGTTCTACCTGTACCTGTACTTTGCACAGGATGGCAGCACCGGCCCGGCGCACCAGTGCTTCGGATTCCCGTCAGCAAATCAAATCTACACGATCTATCCAGACCATGGTGGTGTTCAGAATGCCGGCACCGATGCATCAGCGAGGCTGAGTGCATACGACAGCTGTCCATACAACCCGGCCGAAGCAGCCATGTCACCCCAGCTGATTGATTGCAATCCCTTGACTGATATTCTAGTCATAACGAACTTGCCTAGTGACAACTATTGCTACAGCAAAGGATCCTTGACGAACAACGGCGTCACCGTGTTGCTGCCTGTCGATCAGCCACCCTTGGCTATGCTTGATTACAAGGACAACATAGGAGGCAACGCAATTTATCAGCGTGGCCGGAGCGTTGCGTCATCCCTGTCGTTGCAACTGGTCACCAGAGACTTTGTGCAGTTGGATCCCATCACTGACTGGTCCTTCGTCATAACAATGGAAGAGTATGAGGATACCGACAAACTGTTGCTGGACAATGCCAAGAAGCTGGTGTCGGATGACGAAGAGATGATCCAGATCATGAAGATGACCTTGCTTCAGAAGGAGCTGAAGAAGAGGAAGTGATTTTTTATGTTGACTGAATAGCACTGACATCATGGCATTCACCACTGCAAACACCAATGCCACCATGCCAGGTGCCCCTGGGCCCAGGCCCAGGAACGTCGACTATTACCTGCAGCGTATGGCAGGTTACAGTAAGAACACCATATCGATTCAGCCCCAAACAAAGCCACAGTACAATCCTGGCGACACCATTGTGTTTAGGCTGCCTGCCAACAGTATTTTGGACCTGCATACTTTGACTTTAAAGTATGATGGACAGATCATTTACAGTGGATCGAACACTGCTGGTGTAAGCGTCCAGTTCCCTCGTTTCACACAGGCGATGTTCCGTCGTAAGGACTGGACCATGGGAGGCATGCAGACAGGCTGCGGTAGTCTGCATGACTATGGTGGACTGTACAGTCTGTTGGGTGCACACAAGATCCCCATCAACAGGTTCTCTGCTGACTTGGATGTGACTGACAATGCCAATTACGTTGCCTTTCAAAGGCCTGCAGTGCCACCTAACCCAGGAGCGTTTCTGTTGAAGCCTGCTACTCTAGGGGCTCCATATCAGAACGTCTCACCATGGGTGCCATTCAGCGTCACTTCTTGGCTGGGCATCGCATCGGGTTCATTCATGAGGTTTTTGGTGAGTCACTCTTGAAAAGTAACCTAACAACTGCGACTGTCGACATCTAAGTTATATTTCTTGCAGGACACAAACATTTTGCCAGATATTGAGATCAGGATGATGCTTGCACCTGGTACAGTCATCCTGAGTGACGATGCCAGCACGACCAAGTACTCGATCAAGGGTGTCAGCCTGCAAGTCGAGAGCGTCAGTTTCGGTGATGGCTCTTACAGAGCCATGGTGGACCAGAGGATGGCCACTCGGCAGCCATTGATGGTCCCATTTTATAATTGGGCTGGATTTGAGACCTCCAGCCAAAACAGCAACATAAATTCGCAATTCACTATTGGTACAGAATCTTTGAATGCCATCCTGGCCACCATCAGGCCAGGCAACTACGATTCGAATGTGTTTCAGAACGGTTACTCCATTGGCGGCACGCCTCAAGGCACCGGCACTAACACCACCAACGCCAACTGGTTCGTTCCACAGCAGACCACCAGCAACCCATCCGGTGTCAGCCTGCCAATCGCGTTGCCTAACTACTCAGCATACTCGTGGTATTACACCTTCTTGTCAGGAGAGAAGCCCGTGGCTGATCAGTTCGGGCCAAACGGGACATGGAGCGCAAACTTTCAAATTAATTTAGATTCCAAGCTATGTAAGCCATTCTTCCTCCCAACACGTTCTTTAAAATGTTGTTTGTGTTGCTACTGACGACGGTTTGTGTGTCATGTGCAGACCCTCAGTACCTGGCAGATGTCCAAGACGCGTGGCATCTCACTCGCAACATGTTCGATGCCAATGCTCTGGCATTGACTTTCGGTTCTAGTGTCCAATCGGTCGATCAATTTAGCCAAGCGCAGTTCTTGCTTGGGCTTGGACTGGACCACCACTCGGATGACGCAGGGAAGGACCATCTCATATCAGGTCTCAACACCACTGGGTCCCTGATTCCTATCACTTTCAGTGCAAATCTGAACACAATGGATTCTGTCTGGAACGGTAACTTGATCAAGATGTGTGGAGGCAACCTAAGGCCTACTGTGTTCACCAACATGACCAGCACCCTTATGATCTACACAGACAGGATGATTTCTGTGGTAAACTGATTTTTCTGAGGTCTGAGTAGTGTCGTCGAGATGGCCAACGTCATTGGAGCTATAGACGGCGCTGCCTTTGCGCACAGCGGTGCTGCTTCTGATAGGAACCCTGGTGGTCTGAGCAGCGCGTCCCGTGGCACGCCACGCATAGAAGCTTATGAAGTCTATCAGCCGATGCTGTATCCTTCTCAGTTGAACAATCCTGTGTTGACTGTGCCTGCTAATTTCGGAGGTCAGGATGGTCTGTCTAACTACCCCATTCGCAATAAGTATGCCAGATACAATGCCGGCGTCGGTTATATGTACGACACACGTGACTTTGTAAATCACAACCTGGATTCAAGAAGCAACGATTATACCCCAAGAGCGGTGCCTGATCCTTCGACGATTTCGTACTTTCAGCAGCCTAGAGGTGGCATGCGGCCGATCAATCCAAATGGAACGACCAACGTGTTCAACCCGCCTTACGAATTACACGGACTGCCGCCTCTGCAGTCTTCTGAATACTATTTTCTGCAGCAGATGTAGGGTGGGTCAACATGGTGGCTAATGTAGGGTCTCCCGCGGTTCAGAACCCTCTGGTGTTTTTCGAGTCTTACACCGATCAGGTCATGTCAGCCACATATCCAACTAATTCGGTCAGCAACATTCTCGACAGCACACCCACAAACCAGTGGAACTACTTTTGCTGGCAACCTCCAACCAGCAAGCAGGTCGGGCTCAACAATGCCTTTCCGCCTATTACTTTAGATGGGACAGCCAACACACCTTTCGCTTACCCGATAATCATCATCCCAAAAGCAGGATTGTACCAGATCACAGCAGAAGCAAATGTAGGCATCCCCAGAAACGGAACAGCAGCGACTCCATGTCGGGACATCTTGATACTGGGCAAAAACTATGGCACTAATTATGTCAAGCAAGCAACACCGCCAACGGGGTGGGTCAACGGAGGCAACAACTACCCGATCACAAACAGAGACAACGGAACTCAGTCGACGCTCGTACCACCGACAGTCGTACTAGCCACAGCGCATCTAGATGCAAACTCTGCGGAGGAGGATGGCGACGATCATACCATTCTGAGTCTGAGCACAGTTGCTTATCTGAACGTAGGTGATGACTTAACGTTGTCAATGAACGTCGACCAGTCGCTCAATGGTGCAAAGGTGACGTTGCAGCAGCCGGTAAACAGCGTGCAGATACAGATCGCGTCGTTGCCTGGATACAATGGCAGTGTGCAGACAGATGCTTCGATGACAGTCGGTGTGAATCCTGGCTATTCTTACAGCACCATCTAGTTTTTTATGTTCACTTTGTGATAGTCATGACCAGCTTAAAATCGCTTATGTACTGATACTGTAACTCATCAGGCGTCGCAGAATGACTGAATATCGTACCCGGACTGCTTATGAATTTGAGCTGCACTTGCGCGCTCTTCTGCTGAAACACCTCTGGGCGCATGACGATCTGTGAAGGCTTCTGATTGAACTTCCACTTTTGCCACATGGTCGGATCATGAAGCATGTCTTCACGATTCGTGTAAGCTGTCGTCTGGGTGCCTCCTTCACGCTCCAGGAAACAGATGTGATACGTGTTTGTGCCGGTTGCTGTGTCATACGAGTCCTGCTGTGGGAAGTTGATCAGCACCTCGACAGCATCGTACACATTCAGCACTTTCAAGTTGCCTCCAGCTGCTGTCCCTGTTGTTTGTGAGGAAGACAGTGTAAGAGGTGACATGTAGTCGATTTCCAGGTAAACGAGGTCATTCATGTTGTTACAAAAGTTGCCCATGTTGATAAAAGTTGTGAAGTTAGACGGATCATCGAAAGGCAACGAATCAATGATCAGGCGAGCTTTCTTCTCCTTGTCTGTCATCTTGTGTCTTGTCTACACTCTTATCTTCAGGAAAAATCTCGTCTATGTGCTCATCCACGTCATAATCATCCCCAAACTTTTCAGCCATCATCTCATCGAAATCTATCACCAGGTTGATTTGAAACCTGTCGAGGTGCGGGTAAGCCAGCTGCCATTGCTCCACCTGAGCGACTCTGTCCTTGCCGGGTAGCCTATCTGCCCTTGATGGAATCTTTAATTGACTTGGGGATGTTGCTGTTGTCGTCACCTCCTGCCCTCCGATCTTTGGGATTTCTTCTGGTGCCTGAGATGTGCTTTTTGTCATCGCTTGGGACGGGGATGTACTCATTGAAATTCTTCCTGAAGCGATGCTTCTTGGGATGCCAATCAATGAACAGAAAATCGTGGTCGCCTTCCGTTGCTTTGTTATAGGTGTCGAAAAACTCTTCGTCTGTGATCTGGTCAGAGATGTCCTCCATGATGGTCTTCAGCACAGAAGACGAACGAGTCTTATACAGCATCATCAAGGTGACGTTGTCTCTGATGGCTTTCGGTATGCCACCATGCTGTGCTGTGTAGTTTTGCACGCAGATGAAGACGCTGACTCCCATTCGTGTATCCTCTGATGAGCCGATGTGTCGATGCCTGATGCACATGTTGAGGAACGGCCGGGAGGTGAAGAGCGGCGTGCTCTGACAATCGTCGACGAAGATTCCAATGACCGGTTTCTTTCCGTTGTACCTGTGCTCTGGTGCGCTTTCTATGCAGTCGTCATTGTAGGCGCCTATCAACAGCTCCGGATCCAGATTACCGATGTCTCTGTCTGTCTTGACCTTACGTAATGCACGCTTCATCTGGTTGTGCAAGTACAGCTTATGCCTGTAATCATCGTACTCTCTGGTCTCTTGCGTCACCTTTTCGATTATGTCCTCCATCGTCTCTCTTGCCTCAAAGTCAGGATTGTACACATCTTCTTTGTCTATCGGCAACTTCAGAAAGTCAAACAGCGGCTTGTTGGATTCCCATGACGATGTTATTACAAACAGTCTGTCGAGCACTTTGTCTTTCTTCAAAAACGACAGCAGATTGCATACGGCTGTGCTCTTGCCTGACCCTTTCTTTGCAACTGCTAGCAACAACTGATGCATTTTTACTTGGTCGTCAGGTGTATCGATTTCAAAGGCCTTCTGGTTGGGCACTTTGATGTCATACGACTGGAGACCCTTCGGCCTGCTTCTTTTGCCGCTTAGGCTTGGATTTGGCGGCATCATGGCTGCTATCAGAAGCACCGTCCTTCACGACCTTCGCAATGGCAGCTTTGTCTCTCTTCTTGTCTATTTTTTTGTGTAGCTTTTCTTGCACGGTCTTGTCTTCCAGTATCTTGGATACGCGCTTCTGCTTCTTCTTCGTGTCTGGTCTGGTTGCAAGCTTCTTTACATGCTTCTTCACCTCGGTCGGTGCTCCTGCTTTCCTTGCCTTAGGCGCCATCTTTTTGGTTTTGAAAGTCACAGGTCCGGCAGCTGTTTTGAAAGCAACTGTTGGCATTGCACTACCAGTATCTCAGAAAAAAGCATCACTTCTTGGCTTGCTTTCCTTTCAGATGCTTCAGTCTGGGATCTTTGCATATCAAAATGTCACGACATTTGTCCACTAGCTTTTTGGGGTCTTTGATGTTCACTGTCGGGATGTGCAGTTCCCCTTGCTGCTTGCTCTTCTTGGGCATCACTCAGCTTGCACGAATGTAGGATGGAAATGACCCTGGAAGTTTGGCAGGGTATGACCTACCTCATGGCCATGTTTTAAGGCCACCTGGTGTTGCTTGAATTGGCTACCTGGGAAGCTGTGTTCGGACTGTGCAGAGAACGGGTCACCTAGTATGTGGTGAGTCACTGACTTGGCTGCGATCTGCTTGGGTGTGTGTTGACCGTAATCTTTAGACGCATTTTTCGCTGTACGTAACATGGCTGTACGCATTCCGCTGGTAGGTAGCGGGCTGGTGCCTGGATTGAATGCTACTGCTGCATTGCCATCCATGGCTCTATGTACAAAGTGAGCGATTGTTCCACCAAGACTATGGCCTGTATAGCTGTGCTTTTGATTAGGATAGGCTGCAAATACATCTGCAGCCTCTGATAGACTGCGTACAAACCGCTCATCTTGATCCATTTCTTGGTTGGCTAGTATGCGGCGATCAGTCCTCACCCAGTCAGTCATTGATTTGCTGCCTCTGAATGCCACCATAGTGTGTCTGCCTTTGTGAAACACATTCGTCTCTTTTGTCGAGTGATCATGATCGTGCACCCATCCGTTCCTAAACAGGCTCCTCTCTGCTTGATCATCTTTGCCATAGGCTGCTCTGGAGCCGAACAGATGTGCTGTCTCAAACTCTGTCAGTCCTCCAGTTGTCTTTGTAACAAATGCATGTCGACGTGCCGATGCAGGACGCTTTGGCTTGTCAGATGACCTGGTGGCGACCATCTTTACACTTAACAAGTTTTTTTAAAATGATGGTCTCTAGCATGGTGGACTATTATCAACTGGCCTAGCTTGCCTGCTCCTAACGTAGCTGGGTGCATGTATACAGGTGGCTCTTCATAAGGATGTGACTGTGGATGCCTTATGTGTTTGAATAGATGCTCGAGCAGCATCTGGCGCCTCTTCTCCTTCAATGAGGTCATCAATACTTCTGAGCCGGAGCATAGTCCAAATTGGACTTGTTTACCTTGCAACGGACGAACGACATATTACGTAAGATCTGTCCTTTCTTGATCCTATCCATTTGTTTTTGTGTCACATCAAGTTGTCTCACACGCTTGTCAGGCTTCATGATGAGAAGCCTTACTAAGATCACAGGAAATTTTTGATGGTATGGGGATCCTTGAACCTAGTCTTGACATACGTCCTCTCTTCAGCTCCGCCTAACCTAGCCAAAGCGCTGATGCCGTACTCAAACTGATGACCTAAGGCACCATAACGCCCTCTTCCTACTGCTGGCTGAACTCCACCTCTGTAGGCAGATGCGACTATCTTCACACCTGTCCTCTTCTTCTCTGGCATCGTGGACTTCACGTGGCCATACAATCTACCAGTGCCGACCTGCCTCAGGAGGCTATCGCCGATATCCTGCACGCTGTTCTGATAAGCATCTCTGATGCCCACACCAGGTTTTTTCTGCACACAGACCACAGGAATCATGGAGAACGATGGGCCTGAGCCTGGATCTCAACCTGTTGCTGTTGCAGAAATCACTGCCACCCCAGCACAAGCCCAACAGGGCAAGAAGCAACTGTC
>JAABUH010002385.1_pt1 | contig 18131 bp, 14 predicted proteins | sample 5559121 | NCBI WGS metagenome assembly JAABUH01 (sample SAMN10711871, study PRJNA513364) | rock metagenome | isolation source: Antarctica rocks | place: Antarctica: Victoria Land, Battleship Promontory nord | collected 2015-12-28
CCCCAAGGGGTTCTTCGGCCAACGACGGCGGCAAACCGGCGCGGGCACCCCGCCCGCGCCCCTCACGGCAGCCGCCTGAATCAGCGAAAACTAGAGTTACTTTCGCATTTAACAAGCCGCTCTGCTGCCTCGGCACGCGACGCTCCTGTAACTTTTCATGTCACCGGGAGGGTATTAATGGCACTCTTGGCAGTTTATATAGGGTACTACTGGCACTGCTGCTTGGGCACAAGGCCCCTCCCCGCTATGTTCACCGCTTTTCCATACTACTTACGTGCAAGCCATAGCCCGGAAGCCCACGCACCGGCGCAGGCAGTGGCGCGGGTGCGTCCCAAGCTGGCACTCCCCGCAGGCACGGCATAGGGCACACGCGAGTGCGGGGCGTGCGCCGATTGATGTAGAGGCCGGATCGGCATGCCGCCGCATCACCAGGAGGAGCATTATGCGGGAAGCAATTGTGATTATCCCGACGTATAACGAGCGGGATAACCTTGCCCCTCTGATCACGGCGATCCTGGCGCAGGTTCCCCAAGCCGATGTACTGGTCGTTGATGATGCGTCGCCGGATGGCACGGGCGAGTTGGCCGAGGCATTGGCCGCCGCCGAGCCGCGCGTGCGGGTGCTGCACCGCGCCGGCAAGCAGGGTCTCGGCACCGCATACGTGGCGGGATTCCAGTACGGGCTCGTCCATGGCTATGATCTCATCGTCGAGATGGATGCCGATTTTTCCCACCGCCCGGAGGATTTACCGCGCCTGATCGAGGCATCATCGCTTTCCGATGTCGTCGTGGGTTCGCGCAATGTGCCCGGCGGTCGAACGGAAAACTGGTCGCCTATCCGCAAGGTCGTGAGCAAGGGCGGCAGCCTGTACGCCCGACTCCTCCTCGGGCTGCCGATCCGGGATTGTACGAGCGGATTCAAGTGCTTCCGCCGCGGGGCCCTGGAGGCGCTCGAGCTGGGTCGCCTGCGCTCGAACGGCTATGCTTTTCAGGTCGAGGTGAATTACGCCTGTTCCCGGGCGGGGTCTCGCTTCACGGAGGTTCCGATCGTCTTCCCAGATCGTGTCCGGGGCACCTCCAAAATGTCCTCGCGCATCGTCTGGGAAGCGGCCCTACTCGTGTTGCGCCTGCGCCTCGGCTTGACCACCGTGCCGCTAGCGATGTCATCTCACTCCGAGGCCTGACGGGACGACGATCGCGGGTGCCCGGGTGCCCGGTAGGGAGGCAACCGATGCGCGATGCACAACGAGCGGCGCTCATCCCGGCGGGTTACACCCTGGTCAGGATAATGGTACCGTGAATATACTCGCCGTACTGATCAGTGCTACCTCACTCGCGCTCTTCGCGCAGTCGCTCTTCTCGCTCTACCTGATGCTGTATTCATGGGAACACCCTGAGCGTCTCGCGGCGAGCGGCGGCCCGCCAGAATTGCTCCCGCCATGCATCGCCTTTACCGTCCTCCTGCCCGCTCGGCACGAGGAGGCGGTGATCCACGACACGATCATGCGGGTGTGGGGGGCCAACTACCCCACGCACCTCCTGGAGATCGTCGTCGTCTGCCACGTGTCGGATACGGGGACGATCGCTGAGGCGGAACGCGCCATCGCGGCGATCGACTCACCCCAGGTCCGTGTCGAAACCTTCGCTGACCCGCCGATCAACAAGCCGCATGGCCTCAACGTCGGCTTCGCGCGGACCTCCCACGATGTCGTCACTATCTTCGACGCGGAGGATGACATCGACGCGGACATCTTCCGGGTCATCAATACGGTGATGACGGCGGAGGGGGTCGGGATTGTCCAGGCGGGCGTGCAATTGATGAACTTCCGGGATCACTGGTTCTCCGTCCATAACTGTCTGGAGTATTTCTTCTGGTTTAAGAGTCGGCTCCACTTCCACGCGCGCGTCGGCATGATTCCGCTCGGCGGCAACACGGTTTTCATCCGGCGCAACCTGATCGCGAGCGTCGACGGCTGGGACGAGGCCTGCCTCACCGAGGACGCGGATATCGGCCTGCGCCTCAGCGTCCTGGGCGCGCCAATCCGGGTCGTCTATGAGGCGCGCCACGTCACCCGCGAGGAGACACCGGACACGGTCGGCTCTTTCGTCAAGCAGCGCACGCGCTGGCTCCAGGGCTTCCTGCAGGTGCTGCGCAAAGGCGTCTGGCTGCGGCTACCAGGGACCGGACAGCGCCTGCTGGCCCTTTACACCCTGTCCTACCCGCTCTTCCAGGCCCTGTTAATGCTCGTCTGGCCGCTGACGATTGCCGCGGTGCTCCTGCTGAAAATGCCGGTCCCGGTGGCGATCGTGTCGTTCCTGCCGCTATACGCGCTCGCTTTCCAGTACTTGGCGGCGGTCGCGGGGGCCTTCGTCTTCACCCGCGAGTACAACTTCCGCTTCCCCTTCCTGCTACCGCTGATGATGGGGCTGACCTTCCTCCCCTTCCAATGGCTCCTCGGGATCAGCGCCGTGCGTGGCGTCTGGCGGGAGCTGCGCGGGGTGAACAATTGGGAGAAGACGGCCCACCTCGGGGCGCATCGTCAGGTGAATGCGGATCCGGGAATGGGTCGTCGGTTGACCGGGAACCGTGAAATTCGCCACGGGCGCGGCGCGCGACACCCTGAGGCGGTCGGGGTGGAGGCCGATTTCTAGTCAGCACAGCAGGCGTTCGAGCGTGCCCCGAGGGGCGGGAGGGATCAGACCACAGTATGGCGGACCGATTCAGTCTTCTACCGACCGCGACACGCTTGCGAGGCGTATCCCTGGCGTGGCGCGCGGACTTCTGGCCAGCGCTCCGGGTCGCGCGGCACTGGCTCTACGGTAGGCGCGAGGGTTTTCTCGTCGCGGCCATCCTGCTCGTCGCGGCCCTCGCACACGGCGTCAATATGTTCCATTTCCCCTACTACGAGACAGACGAAGGGACGTACATGTCCCAGGCGTGGGCGGTGGTGCGTGAGGCGCGCCTCGCACCGTATACGTATATCTATGATCATGCGCCGGGTGGCTGGCTCCAGATCGCCGGCTGGGTGGCCCTCACCGGCGGTTTCGAGCGCTTCGGCAACACGGTCGAGTCGGGCCGCGTGCTGATGCTGCTCTTCCAGGTCGGCTCCACGCTGGCGCTCTATCGCATCGCGCGCAGCCTGACCGGCAGTATTGCCATCGCGACCGTCACCTCGCTCCTGTTCGCCCTGTCGGCCTATGGGGTGCTCTATCACCGCCGCGTGCTCCTCGATAACATCGCGACCTTCTGGATGTTGATCGCCGTGCTGGCGTTGGTATCGGGTCGGCTGTCGCTCGGGCGCGTCTGGCTCAGTGCCGTCGCCCTGGGCATCTCGATGCTCTCGAAGGAGATCACCCTCTTCCTGATCCCGGCGCTCGCGCTCCTCACTTATCACCGCGCCCACCGGACCCAGCGGGCCTTCGCGACGCTCGGCTGGCTCGCGCTCGTCGTGTCGATTTTCTCGGGATACCTGCTGCTGGCGATCCTGAAGAACGAGTTGTTCCCCCCCAATTACCACTCGATCTGGGGCGTCGTCTTCGGCGGGACGAACCCGCACGTAAGTCTGGTCGAGACTCTGCAATGGCAAGCGGGGCGCAACAAGGATGCGGGGCTCCTCGACCTCGGCAGCAAATTCTGGCAGGTTGCCCGGGTCTGGGTGCGCGACGAGCCCCTGCTGGTCGTCGGGGGAACCCTCGCTGCCGTCACCGGTGTGCTGCTCATCCGGCGCGATCGCGACGCGGGCATCCTGGGCCTGACGACCTGCTCGCTCTGGCTCTTTCTCTGTCGCGGCGGCGAGACCCTCAATTTCTATCTGCTGCCCTTGCTGCCGCTCCTCGCGCTCAACATCGGCCTCTTGCTCGCGATTCTCACTCGGCGCTGGGCGGTGACTGGGGCGGGCGGGCGGGCGCACTTCCTCGGTGCGCGCCTCCTCTGCCTGGGGGCACGCCCTACCCTGGCGGCCCTCTGCCTGCCGGGCCTGGTCGCGGGGTACTCCAGCCCCAACCTAGGGGTAGAGAGCCGCCCGATCGCCAACAGCCGCTCCGCGCTCGGCACCCTGCCCTGGGAGGGGGGCAGGCGATCGCCCAGCAACAGGCGATCGACTGGATCAGGCGGAACATCGCCCCCGACGCCGCGATCATCATGGACAACTACGCCTGGACCGATCTCCACGATGCCGCAGGCGGCGGACCTAGCTACGAGCGGGCCCACTGGTACTGGAAGGTGCAGCAGGACGACACGATTAAGAATGGCGTCTTCTACAACGACTGGCGCTACGCCGACTATATTGTCACCACCTCGCAGCTCCTCACCGACACTGCGGTGAACGGGCTCACGCTGGTGGACGACGTGGTCAAGCACTCGAGCCTCGTCGTGCGCTTCAACACCGGTGGTTGGCCGGTGGAAGTGCGCCGCGTCGATAAGTTCCACCAGTGGACGGCCCCACAGGATCCCCTCCTCGGCCGTTCCTGGGCCGACTATCGCGCCCGCTTCATCGAGAACGGGCGGGCGTTTGACCCACGCAACGACGGGCAGACCACCGCCGAGGGACAATCCCAGGCGCTCTTGCGCGCGGTGTACATGGACGATCGCCAGACCTTCGGCACCCTCTGGGCCTGGACGCAGGCTAACATGCGCCCTACGCCGGACGGTCTCCTCGCCTGGCGCTGGGGTCGTCGGCCTGATGGCAGCACCGGGGTCCTGGACCCGCGCGGCGCGACCGACGCCGATCAGGATACCGCCCTAGCGCTCCTCTTCGCCTCGCGGCGCTGGAACGTGCCCGATTACGAGGCTGAAGCACGGGCGATGATGGCAAGTATCTGGGATCGCGAGACGATCGTGGTCGGCAACCGGCGCTTCGTCGTTGCGGGGTCCTGGGCGACCTCCGGGGAGCGGCCAGTCGTCAACCCGTCGTACCTGGAGCCGCACGTGTACCACGTCTTTGCGGTGGTGGATCCGGCGCGACCATGGCGTGATCTCGTCGATTCCTCCTACGACCTACTCGCACAAATCGCGCGCGATCCCGCGCTCGGCGGCCCCTCCGGCATCGTCCCGAACTGGGTCGCGCTCGACCCGGTGACCGGCATGCCCGTCCGGGACTCCGTCCTCGGTCCGCAGGCGGACGAATCCTCTTACGACGCGAGCCGCCTCCCGTTCAGACTGATGCTCGACTGGCTCTGGTTCCAGGACAACCGCGCCAGGGAGGCGAGCGCCGCGCTCGATCTGCCTCGCCGCGAACTGGCGCGCACCGCCGCCGATACCGGCATCTGGCTGGCGGCTTCCTATCGACTCGATGGCACCCCGGCCACGAGCGCGGAGGCCCTGTCGATGTACGCGGGCACATTCCCCAGTTTGCTCTTCACGGATCGCCCCCTGGCCCTGCGCGTCTACGGCGAGAAGATCCTCGGGACGTATGGGTCCGGTCCGTACTGGGGCGACCCCGGAAGTATCGACGATCAGAACTGGGGCTGGTACGCCACCGCGCTGCTCGACGGCTCGCTTGGGAATCTCTGGGCGGGGCAAGCGGTCGTCCGCTTCGATGAGGTGCTGCCATGAGCGGCGGCATCCCCGCCGCCCGGCGACCGGGCTTTCCGTTATCGCGACGCCATTCCCTCGGCGTCCGGTTGCCACTCGCCCTCGTGCTTGCCCTGGTGGGCGTGACACTGCTGCGCGGGCTGGGCCTGGGCTCCGTGCAGCCCGCGAGCCCCCTCGGCTGGGACTACCGCGGGTTCAATCTGCCGGTCTGGTCGGTGGACGGCTTCTACGACAGTGGCCCGGCACTCCGGCAGTTGGCCGATACGGGTGCCAACTCGGTGACTTTCGTCGTGACGTGGTATGCGCTGAATCGGTACTCGCCCGACATCGCGCGCACCGAGCAAACTGCCAGCGACGAGTCGCTGATCTGGGGGATCGAGCAGGCGCGTTCGCTGGGGCTGCGCGTGATGCTGAAGCCGCACCTCGATACGCGCGATCACGTCTGGCGCGCGTACATCAATCCCAGCGATGCCGAACTCTGGTTCCGCAATTATGCTGAGTTGCTCGACCACTACGCCGACATGGCCCGCCAGCACGGCGCAGCGGCCCTATGCGTGGGGACGGAGCTCATCACCCTCAGCACCAACCCCGCCAACGAGGGGCACTGGCGGCAGTTGATCGCCGGGGTGCGGGTGCGCTTCGGTGGCGCGCTCACCTACAGCGCCAACTGGGGCGGGGGCTATGGTGCCAGCGAGGACTTCGCCGGCGAGTACGCGCGCATCCCCTTCTGGGATGCGCTCGACTATCTCGGGCTCTCCGCCTACTTCGAGGTCGCGGATACGGCCACGCCGACCGTCGCGGGTATGGAAGCGCGCTGGGGTGAATGGCGCGCGACCGCCATCGCGCCATTCCAGGCGCGCTGGAATAAGCCGGTTCTATTCACCGAGGGCGGCTACCGAAGCGTCGACGGTGCCGCCAGCCACCCCTGGGACGCTGCGGCCCCCGGCCTCCCCGATGTGCAGGAACAGGCCGACTGTTGGGAGGCGCTCTTCCGCTCGTGGCGGGGCGTGCCGTGGCTGGCCGGTGGGCTCTTCTGGGCCTGGAGTATCCAGGATATCCCCGCGCAGGATACCGGCTACGAGGTGCAGAACAAGCCGGCATATCAGGTCGTGGCGACCTGGTTCGGGGGCAAGGGAGAGCGGCCCTGATGGAGCAGCAGATCAACCATCCCACGGCGATGGCCGACCTCCCCGACCGGTCCTCGGCGATGGATGACACCACCATATCGCACCACCACACCGGCAGCAGGGTTGCCATGCCCCTCAAGGTTACTGCCCCGCGCACCGCAGGTTCTTCCCCGTCACAGGACCGGTTTACTGCTGCGCCGGGCCACGAGTCCGTACCGACTGGGGACGGCCCGTACCTGGAAGTCTCACTGATCATTCCCGCCCGCAACGAGGAGCACCGGCTCCGCAGTTGCATCGAGGCGTATTGGCGCACGTTCGAGACCCGCTACGAGACGCGCTTCGAGATCATCGTCGTGACCAACGGTTGCATCGATAACACGGTCGCGATCGCGAACGAAGCCGCCCGCACCCGACCGAATCTCCGCGTCCATGATATCCCGCACGCGGCCGGCAAGGGGGCGGCGGTGCTGGAAGGCTTCCGGCAGGCACGCGGCGACCACCTCCTCTTCGCGGACGCCGACGCGGCGACGTCCGCCGTGTCACTCCTCGAACTCGTTGCGGCGCTGGAGCGGTACGACATCGCGATCGGTTCGCGTCGTCTCCCCGGGAGCGTGGTCCTGCAGCCGCAATCTATCCTGCGTCGCCTCTGCGGCGCGCTGTTCCTCGTCGCCGTGCGTTTCCTGTTCGGTCTCCCCTACCGGGATACCCAGTGTGGTGCGAAAGCGCTCCGGCGTGGGCCGGCATCGGAACTGGCCGCGTGCGTGCGGGAGTCGCGCTGGGCGTTCGATGTGGATCTTTTGCTCACGGCGCGCGCGCTCGGCCTGCGCATCGTCGAGCAGCCCGTCACCTGGGCGAACGACGGCAGTTCAGGCCTGCGGATACTCCCCACGGCGTTTGAGGTCGCGCGATCACTACGCCGTATCCGCCGCCATCATGCCGGGCCAGATGTGTCGCGGGGCGGGCACCGGCAATCCTCTCCGGTGGTGCGGGCGGCACCCCTGAACGACATGGAGCAGAGATAACCATGATCCCCGACGTGGAATCGCCTCTGCCGCAGGGCGCGGCCCCGCCCCGCCCCCTGGCCCGACGACCGCGACTCGTGACGCGGTTGTTCGGCTTGCGTCACCTCCCGATCACCCGCTTCGGCCTCGTCGGGGCCAGCGGACTGCTCGTCAATACAGTCGCGCTCTACTTCCTGGTGGAAATTGGGCAATTCCCCCACCTTGTCGCGGCGGCGCTCGCCGCCGAGTTGTCGATTCTCAGCAATTTCGCCCTCAACGACCGATGGACGTTCCGCGCGACGCGCCCGGCGCAACCCTGGGGACATCGCCTGTGGCGCTATAACGCCATCGCGTTCGGTGGGATGCTTCTCTCCCTCCTGGTGCTGACCGGGCTCAGCACCTTCACGGGTATCCATTACCTCCTTGCCAACATCCTCGCGGTCGGCATCGCCACCTGGTGTAACTACAGCGCGAACCGTCGCTGGACGTGGGCGATGCCCGGCGCTCGCGCCAGTATCCTCAGCTCCGTGGCCCGTTGGCCTCGTCGTCGACCGGCCACCGCGCCGGCCGGGGAGCACGCAGCTGCGCCGATCCGGGGACAACGGCCCGCGACAGTACCCGTCGCCGCGCCCGTTACCCTCCGACGCTTCGCGGGGCTGTCGCGCGCGCTGCCCCTCGGCCAACTCCTCTTGGCAGCTCACCTCATCTCGCGAGGTACCCTCGATGAGGCGCTTGAGACACAGCGGCAGACCGGCATACGACTCGGCGAGATGCTGGTCAGCCACGATCATCTCCGCGCCGAACACCTCGCGCTCGCGCTCGCATACCAGCGGGCCATCGAGCCGTTCGATCTCGGGCGATTCGTACCTGAGCGGCTCCTGCCGGCGGCGCGACCGGGCTCCTGGTATCTCGCCCGGCGCGTCATCCCGCTCGTCGCCCCGGACAACACGGTGTACGCGATCACGACCGAGGCCACCGACACCGCCCTCATGTCCGAGATCGCCCGTCGCACGGGGCGGAGAGTACGCCCGGTCATCGCGACCCCCGGCGATCTGGAGACGGCCCTGCACGCGCTCCACCGCGACGCCGACCTCGCGCGGAGCTCGCAGCTCCTCCGCACGCAGGCCCCGCAGCACTCGGCCCATGTCGTTCTCACGCGGCTCCAGCGTTCTGGGGCCCTGATCGCCCTGGGTTTCCTGGCGATCGGGGCGTTGCGCGACTGGCGACAGGTTCTGATCGGAATCTTCGGGCTCATCACGGTCATTTATCTCATCACTGCGCTCCATAAGCTGTATTTGGTGATGCAGGGGTGGCGTGCGGACCCGGGCGAACGGCTGGCCGCCGAAGTGACGGCTCTGGACGAGCAAGCTTTGCCAATGTACACGATCCTCGTCCCCCTCTATCGCGAAGCAGTGGTATTGCCGCAGCTCACCGCCGCGATTCAGGCGCTCGACTGGCCAAAGGCCCGGCTCGACGTGCGACTGTTGCTCGAGGAGGACGATGTCGAGACGATTGTTGCGGCGCGCGAGGCGGGGCTCCCACCCTACTTCACGCTTGTCGTCGTGCCCAAGTCGGAGCCGCGTTGGGAAGCCACGGGCCTGCAACTATGGGCTGATCCACGCGCGCGGGGAATACGTCGTTATCTATGACGCCGAGGATATCCCCGAGCCCGACCAGCTAAGGAAAGTCTACGCCACCTTCCTCGCCGCCGACGATCGGCTCGCCTGCGTGCAATGTCGGCTCAATTTCTACAACCCCGAGCAGAACCTACTGACGCGCTGGTTCACGTCCGAGTACTCCATGTTCTTCGACCTCCTGCTACCCGGGATGCAGCGGTCTGGCGTCCCGATCCCGCTCGGCGGTACCTCGAATCATTTCCACCGCGGCGTGCTCGAGCGGCTCGGTGCCTGGGATCCCTATAATGTGACCGAAGATGCAGACCTAGGGATCCGCCTGCACAAACTCGGGTTGCGAACCGTGGTCATCGATTCGACCACATACGAGGAGGCCAATCCTCGCGTCGGCAACTGGATCCGGCAGCGGTCACGCTGGATCAAAGGTTACGTACACACCTGGCTCGTCCACATGCGCCACCCCATCGCCCTCTGGCGCGCGCTCGGCTGGCGAGGCTTCTGGGGCTTCCAGTTCACGATCGGCGGGACCGGACTCACGCTCCTTCTCAATCCGGTCTATTGGCTCCTGACCACTCTGTGGTTCGGCACGCACTGGGGCTTCATCGGGGAACTCTTCCCCGATCCGATCTTCTACCTCGGGGGGGTGGCGCTCTACCTGGGGAACTTCCTCTTCGTCTACGTGATGGTCGCCGGCACGCTCGCGCGGGGGCACCACTCGCTCGTGCGCACCGTCTTCCTCAGCCCGCTCTATTGGGCGCTCATGAGCGTGGCCGCGTGGAAAGGCGTCCTGCAACTGGCCTACGCACCAAGTTACTGGGAGAAGACGGAGCACGGCCTGGCGACCCCGGGACGGCATGCCGTCCCGGGATATCGGGGGGGTGAGGTGGCATGAGTGTTCCGTTCCTGACCGACGAAGTGGGCATGCCGCACGCGGTGCGCCCTCGAACACAGCGCGCGGCAAGGGAGGGTGCGCGCATCGACCGTTCGCTCGTGCTCGCGATGGGCCTCGCTGCGGTGGTCGCCGCGCTCGCCACCTACTGGGCGTATCGGAATGATCTCATCCTCACCTACTATGACGCCCAATCGCACCTGAATATCGCCCGGCGCGTCCTCGACTCGCGCACGCCCGGCCTGGCCCAGCTCGGCACGGTCTGGTTACCTTTCCCCCACCTCCTGATGCTGCCCCTGGTCGCGAATGATTTCCTGTGGCGCTCCGGTCTGGCCGGTAGCGTCGTGGGGCTGCTCAGCTTCGTCGGCACCGTCGGCGCGCTGTTCCTCACGGTGCGACGACTGACGGGTCGAGAGTCGGCCGCCTGGGTGGCGCTGGCGGCGCTGACCCCCAACCCGAACATGCTGTACCTCCATACCACCGCCCTGACCGAGCCGGTGTTGCTGGTCACCATGACCAGTTCCGCGTATTTCCTGCTCAGGTGGGGCCAGGACCGCGCAAACGGCGACCTGATGCTGGCCGGGCTGCTGGCCGCCCTGGCGGTCGGGAGCCGCTACGACGGGTGGTTCTTCGCGCTGGCATGCGGCGGGATCGTCGCCCTGGTTGCGTGGTGGCGATCGCGCCGATACGCGGTTGTCGAGAGTCTCGCCCTCACCTTCCTCGCCGCCCCGCTCTACGCGATGATCGGCTGGTTCGGCTACAACTGGATCATCTTCGGCAATCCCCTGGAGTTCCAGGGGGGGCGCTATTCGGCGCAATTCCAGCAGAACGCGATCGCCCAGTCGGAGGGGTTGGCCACCAAGCACAACCTCACCCTCTCGGCGCTCAGCTATGGCTGGGCGGTGATCGACAATACCGGCTGGATCGTGCTGGCGCTTGGCGTCGCGGGATTGCTCGCGTATGCGGCGAAGACCCGCTTCCGCCCCGAGGCCGCCATCCCTTATGCGTTCCTCGCCGCCTTGCCGTTCAACATCCTCGCCCTCTGGCTGGGGCAGACGATCATCCGCGTCCCCCAGCTGCCGCAGGGGAATGTCTTAAGCTCGTTCAATATCCGCTACGGCGCGCTGCTGCTGCCGGGGGTGGCGCTCTTCGTCGGCTGGCTCTACGCAACCCTGGCCGATAGGCTGCGGCCCGGGTTGGTACTGCCCGCGTTCGCGCTGCTCCTGGCATTGCAGGGGGGGCTCTGGCTCGCCGACGATGTGCGCTCATCGGCCGTCATGGCCGACGGCCTCGACTTCCAGCGGGCATTCCCGGAGCGCGAGCAGGTCGCGGTATTCCTGCGCCGGGAGTATGACGGTGGTGGGATTCTCATCGACGATTCGCAGAATCATGTGATCTTGCGCGCGGGGATCGACATGCGCGAGTACATCGCCACGTTCAGCGGCCCCTTCTGGCGCGCGGCACTCGCCGAGCCGGAGCATCTCGCGCGCTGGGTGGTGCTGGACATGGCGAACCGGGAAGATCAGGTGGCGACCGCCCTCTCGGGGCAGGACAGCTTCCGTCAGCACTACGCGCTCGCCTACACCAGTGGCACCCTGGCGGTGTACCGTCAGATCGACACTACCAGCGAGGTGCCCTGACGCCGCCGACCATCTCAGCTCCGGCCCGCCGCGCGCCACCGCCCGCCGGGCTGCGTAGCGACCGCACCGGTCGGTTAACACCGACGTGGTCCCCCCGCAGTAGTCTTGTCAGTGGCCTCGGGCGGTGCCCCGCTCAGGGTGCGAGGTGCCGCGTCAAGACGGCTATCTGGGGACGATCCTGGCCGTTGCGGGGCTCGATCGACAGCGGGTAATCCCCCCACCAGGGTCCGCCCGCCCAATATGTGCCGCCGAGCCCCGCCGCATCCAGGGCGGTGAGGAAATTGTCCAGCACCGTCAACCAGCGCGGATCGTTGTCCGGCACGCCATACTCGCCGACGAAGCCGCGCGCGTTGCGCGCCCGCAGCCAGGCGACGAACGGCGCGAGGCGGTCGGCACCGATCGATGGGTAGGCCCCTTCAGCGTCGTAGGAACGCTTGTACGCCCCCGAATTGTCGGCGTCGAAGTAGGTGTGCGCCTCGTACATGACATTCCCCGCCAGATCGTTCACCCAGAGGCTCGCGTTGTTCTGCTGCCAGCCCGCCGCGCTGCTCCACCCGTCGCCCGGCACCAGGATGAGCCGTTGCCGATCGGCGGCCCGGACGCCATCGACGCCCGCCTGGGCGGCGGCGGGCCAGAGTCCCCCCGTGTCGTGCGGCTCGTTCATCAGGCCAAAGGCCCAGATCGCGTTCTGGCCCTGGTAGTGACCGGCGAGCTGCCGCCAGAAATCGGAGAACGCGGCGTCCGGCACGGCGGTGGAACCGATCAGCTGGTCGCCCGAGGCGGTGTGATACCGCGCGTAGTTATGCGGCTCCACGATGACGCGCATGTCCCTGGCGGCAATGGCCGCGATGAGGGAATCCAGACGCCCGAGTTCGCCCCCATCGAGCGGCGCATACAGGCTCTGCTGGAGCCGCTCCCAACGGACCGGCAGGCGGACGAGTGTCAGCCCCTTGGCCCGATAGTAATCCAGCTCCGTCGTCGTGGGGTAAGTATAGTCGCGATCGTAGACCCCGGGGAGATTGCCACCCCCGAACTCGGCCCCGCCGAGGTTCACGCCACGGAGATACCCCGGCCCTGCGGGTGTCGGGCCGGGCGTAGGCGGCGGGGCGGCTGTGGGCGGGGAGGGTGCCGGGGGCGCGGGGCTTGCCGTCGGTGTTGGCGGCATGGCGGGCGCTGGGGTGACCGGCACGGTTGGCCGGGGTGCGGACGAAGGAGACGGGCGGAACTGCGGGAGGACGGCGAGTGCGGCCCAGAGGGCTTCGGCATACCAGCCGCGCAGGGCGGGGCGCTCGGCCCCCATGCCGCCCGCCATCGCCGATACGGCCCCTGCACCCTGCGGGATCGTGCCCACGTAGTGGACATACGTTGCGACATCGGCGGCATGGTCGGCGGCAACGTCGCTGAACAATGCGGAAGTCGGCTGTTGCTGCCACTGGTCGAGCGCCACCAGGGAACGACTGATGAAGCTGATGGCCTGCTGGCGGGTGAGCGACTCCATCGGCTGGAACGTGCCATCAGGGAAACCGCGGGCGATGCCGCGATCGGCAAGGAGTCGCACGGCGGCCCAGGTCTCTTCATCGGTGGAGCCACGATCGCTGAAGTCGCGCACACCGGCCCGGCTGGGTAGCGCCATCGCCCGGACGAGGACGACGGCGGTCTGGGCGCGGAGGAGCGGATCGTCGGCCCCGAAACGGCCATCGGAATAGCCGTGGACGACGCCGCGCGCGGCGAGTTGCCGGACCGCCTCCGCATAGGTGGCGTCGGCGGGGACATCCGGGAAAGGTGCCGCCGACACCAGCGTATCGCTTCGCGGCTGCGGCACCAGGAACAGGAGGGAGAGCAGGACGAGGCACAAGCGGAGAACGGGCACGCGCATGAAAAGCCTCTCGCAACCCCGCACCGATCTGGCGTGATCGATGGGGGCTATCTCGTTTCGGTAGCCCGGCCAACTCGATGAGTCCCGTGGCTTTGCGTCCCCGCCTCGCGGCGGGTTTGCCCTTATCGGTGAAGATGCTGCGACGCTTTAGGTCGTTGCCCCAAGTCTATGCCAGCGCGTAGCGGCCCTCAATGCGAAAGGAGTCCCTTGGCGGGCCGCCATTAGTCCTAAGGGTCTCGCGTGGAATTAGCTATCCCGCGCGGGTGGCGGGTGGATGTCGACGAACCACTTGCCCAGGGTGGGGTGCCGGGTGAGTTGCGCTTCCACCGCCGCCATTGCCTCTTTGGCCAAGGTCACGCTGCGCTCGTAGGTGGTCGTCACCAGGGCGACCGTGGGCCGGGTGCCTTTCCAGGTCATCGTGGCGGCGAAGCGCAGGACCGTGTCGAGCGCGTCGAGCAGGGTGCCGTTCCAGTGCTGCTCCAGGATGCCCCAGCAGCGCTCGACGGGGTTGTACTTGCTGTGATAGGGCGGGTAGTAGGCGAGGCGGACGGTCAGGCCATAATCGGCCACGAACCGCACCAGTCGGGCGACGAACTGGGTGCGGTGGCTGTGGTTCTCCGGCCCGTTGTCCAGGTTCAGCACGAGCGTCGTGATGTGGGCGAAGCGGGCGCGCACCGCCTCCCACCACTGCACCAGCCGATCCACGAGGCAATCGCTGGTCACCCGCGACGTGACGCCGTAGAGGAACAACTCGTCCAGTTCCGGCAGGAGCAGCCCGACCGGCGTCACCGTCCCCTCGGGCTGGAAGTCATGATCGGCGGCGGCGACCGGCACGCGGCTCCGCCCGTTGCGCGAAAACGGGCCGATCTTGACCGTGGCTTTCGCATCCATCGACACCCGGAGCACCCCCTGGGCCGCGTCGGCGGCCTGGTTGACGGCCAGCACCTGGGCGAAGATGGCATCGGTCGCGGCGATCTTTTTTGGGGTTGCGTCTTCGCCACCGTCTGGGGATAGTAGCCGAGCGTGTTGCGCTTGGCCCCGATGGTCTGGATGCAAGGCACTTCCGCGTCGGTGTAGCCCTTCTGCGCGATGAGCTGGCGACGCACCTCGCCTGCCGTCAGCCGCGTATAGAGGCGGGTGGTCCGAAAGGAAGGATCGGTCTGGCTCTGGCCCGTCACGATCGCCTCGAGATCGGCCAGCAGGTTCGGTAAGTGGGCCTCGGCGCGCTTGCGCCCGCGCAGCGAAGGCATCGAGGCAGGTCACCCCGCTGGTCAGCTCGCGCTGCCCCTTGCGGATCGTCACCCGACTCCAGCCCAGCTCCCGCTCCGCGCGCCGCTGCCCACCGGGGCCGAGTTCCTCCACCGTGCGCGCCAGGAAGCGCCGCCGTTCGCTGCCCGTGAGCGCCTGGGCCGCCTCTCGCAAGAGCACCTTGACCGGCTCTGTCAACTCCACCTCGCGCCCCTCCTCCCCGCGACACAAGCCCCCATTGGCAGGAGCCTACCACATGCGGGATACCTATTTCCGCGCGAGGCCCTTAGACGGCGGGGCTGGCATTGAGATCAATCCCGTCAAGTACCGGGATGGCATGGCCTCGTGCAAGACGCACCTCTAACCAGCCCTTGACCGCTGCCGCAAGCTCGCTCGTCAATGTCGATTCGCTGTCGCTACTCGCCCAGACACCGCGAAGTTCTGGCACCTCAGCGTACCAGACCCCGTCCTCATCGAGAAATTCCGGGACACTGTGATTCAGGGCGGCGAGGATATACTGATTGACGATAGCGTCACCCCTTTCTCCCTGATTTGTTGATGTGAGGGCGGCTTCGATTTTCCCCTTACCCACGCCGTGTACCCTGGTATCGATCAGCGCCAACAAGCTGTCTCGATACCACCGTACATCTGCATACGTCTCCCTGCTGATGGCACGCTCATCAAGCACCCATGTCGCGCCGCGACTCTGGTCTGGCAAGGAACTGCGCGTGCGCGCAATCTTGTTCGACGAGACAGCATATTTACGGACGCTGTATTGCGCTGTCGTGGGCTGCAATGTAATCGAATTTTGCTCTTTCGGAAGCGCGCTCATTCTTCACCCCTTGGACGACTGGCATCTGCTCTTGTGCGTATATCTTCCAAGGTTGCGATGAGTTCATCCAGGCGCGTCCGAGTGAGCGCGAAACGCGCGACTACATTCGATCTGACGCTGGTAACGGTCCTCAGCTTTACGAGCTGCTCTTCTGGTGTACCCGCGAACAATGGCGGGGCAACTTGCCCTAGGATGAGAATGAACTCATCCTGTTGCGCCTGGGCCAGGAATTGGTTGACGAACACAATCGGCGTTTCTTCCAGGCCGACATGTTCCAAGGGAACATTGATCGATTCCTGCTCCATCGGTTGATCCGCCATGTATCGCCTTCTCTCCTTTGGTGACGAAAGCTGGTCTCATTGTGCTAATCCCGCCATTCAGTCCCGCACAATGTACCGACCTTATCAAAGGAAACTGCTTCACGGCATACGCCGCATGTCGTATGTCCCCAAAAATATAAGCATCGTCCCCTCTATTTTCTATGAAGCCCTGTGAGGGTTTCAGCGAGGAGAGTGCTCCTGTCTTGCACCCATTGGCGGGTGCATGCGTATGGTTCTCCACGGATAAGCGCAGATACGCACAAAAAGGTGTGGACCTATTGGGTCCACACCTCCTGGATACCATCACGCGAGTGGCGTACCGCGCCTTCGTCGCACCGAAGCGGGAGGCGTTGAAAGGGCCGTTGGGCGGCACGTATGGCACGTCGACCTCGTCCCCACTAAACCCGCGAGCGCCTGCGCGACCGGCGGTGCCACGCGGACGTGGCGATTCAGCGTCGTCAGGATCGCCACCGCGAGCAGCCAGACGCCGAAGAAGAGCAGCGTGCTCGTCGCGCCGATCCGTTCGAGCAGGACGCCGGTCAACGCCACGCCGAGCGGCTGCATCCCCAGCGCAACGAGGCGGAAGGCGCTGTTGACCCGCCCTTGCAGCGCGTCCGGGATCAGCGCCAGCCGGTAGCTGTATTGCACCGTGTCGTACGAAGGCATGACGGTGAAGAAAACGATCAGGATCGCCGCGATGGCGACGAGTGATTGCGCCCCGGCAAAGAGGAAGAACACGCCGACAGAGAACCAGGTGAGGCCGATGATCACCTGCCCGAAGCTGAACCGCCGCTGGATGCGCGGGGCGAGGACCGCGCCGAGGACGCCGCCCGCGCCGCCGAGCGCGAAGAGGAGCCCGATCGTGGCGGCGCTCGCCCCCCGCGCCTGGGCGATCACGATCACGATCAGGTCAAGTCCGCTGGTGAAGTTGAGCGCGCCGGTCAGGAAGGCCATGTAGCGGACGAGCGGCTGCCGCCAGAGCCACCCCACCCCTTCGCCGATCTCGGCGCGCAGCGAGCGACCCTCCGCCTGCGCCGCGCCGGGCAGGGGGCGGCGGATCAGGCGCAGCGATATGGCGGAGACGCTGTAGGAGACGGCATCGAGCAGGAAGGGTAGGGAGGGCGCGAGCCCGAAGAGCGCGCCGCCAAGCGGCGGGCCGAGGAGACCGCCGACCGAGTATTGCGCCTGCTGCTGCGCGACGGCGGCGGGCAACTGCTCCCTGGAGACCACCTGCGGCAGGGCGCTCGACTCCGCCAGCCCGTAGACGAGCGCCAGCGTCCCCTCGATGAAGGAGACGAGCACGATCTGCCAGATGGTGAGGACGCCGAGCGCGTAGGCCAGCGCGATCGAGCCGAGCGCCACGGCCCCGCCCGCGCCACAGAGGATCATCGTCGGCTTGCGCGGCCAGCGGTCCACCAGCGCGCCCGCCGGGAGGGCGAAGAGGAGCCAGGGGACCGTGCGGACGGCGGTGACGAAGCCCGCCTGCGCCGCCGAGCCGGTCAGCGCCAGCACCAGGAGCGGGAAGGCGAGCTGCGACATCTGCGTGCCGAGGATCGACACCGCCTGCCCCGCCCAGAGGAGCAGGTAATCCCGGTTCTGCCAGAGTAGTTTGGGCGCGGTGGCGACGCTCGCCGTCATCGACAATCTCCTCACCGCTCGCGTGCCGCGCGATCGGCACCAGCGCAGCCTAGTGCGCCGTTCCTGAAGTACGATGCAAATAGGAGGCCGCAATGTACTACAGTTGCTCGCTAATAGCATAAGAACGGCGCGTTTTTTGATCTGCACCGTACTTCAGGAACGATGCACTAGCATGGCCCCCGCCGCCGCGCCCCGATCATTGGTACAGGCGCACAGCGACCTCTACGGCGCGATCGCCCGCGTGGAACTCCTCGGCAGCGACGCGCCCCTCGTCTGGCGGCGCGATGACGTCGCACTACAGCGTTTCGCAGAGGAGTGTGGTGGGCTAGAATAGCTACGGTGCGAGGTGTGGGTCAGGCGGAGGTGGGTGATGCGGGCCTATTCGCTGGATCTC
>JAABUH010002388.1_pt1 | contig 18125 bp, 18 predicted proteins | sample 5559121 | NCBI WGS metagenome assembly JAABUH01 (sample SAMN10711871, study PRJNA513364) | rock metagenome | isolation source: Antarctica rocks | place: Antarctica: Victoria Land, Battleship Promontory nord | collected 2015-12-28
GGTCGCCCGGCGACTCCGGGCAGCACCGGCTCCAGAAGGGCCCACAACTCGTCAGAGATCACACCAGCTCGCACCATGAGTCCATAGTGGAGCACCGAGGCCCTATGAGTTAGCAGACACGCTCTAGAGGAACACGTCGAAGGACTGCGGCAGGATGTGCTCGACGTCGGGAAAATAGCGGGCCGGGACGTAGATCGCGCCGTCGCACTCGAACCAGATCTCGGTCGGCTGAGCAAGATGGTGATCGCATCCGCGTACCGCCATGGGCTGGTCGAAAACGTAGACCGTGGGCGGGGTGAACGGTAGGTTCCGAGCCGCCATGACCGGCGACCGCCGCCAGCACGATCGCCACCGTCCTCCCGCGGCCACCGGGCTTGCGGGGCGGACCGGGCAATCCCGGTGGCGCCCCGAAGCCTGGCGGCGGACCGATCGGAGCTTCACCAAACGGCGATTGCCCGTACGTGGGCTGACCGTAAGTCGGCTGCCCGTAAGTCGGCTGCCCGTACGGCGGCGACCCATCAGCTGGCCGCCACTGACCGCTTCCCCCTGGCGGATACGTCATTTCGGTCCCCCTTAGTCCACGTGCGCGCCCAGTCTCAAGATGCGCGGGGCCGCCACTCCCATGTTGGACGCTCCGCTCAGCCGACGGGGCGCAGCACCTGCGTGCCGACGAACGGCTGCAGTGCGACGGGCACCTGCACCGAGCCGTCTGGCTGCTGGTGGTTCTCCAGGATGGCCACGATCCACCGCGTGGTGGCCAGCGTGCCGTTCAGGGTGGCCGCGGTCTGCGTCTTGCCGTGCTCGTCGCGGTAGCGCACGTTCAACCGCCGCGCCTGAAAGGTGGTGCAGTTCGAGGTGGACGTCAGCTCGCGGTAGGCCTGTTGAGTCGGCACCCACGCCTCGCAGTCAAACTTGCGGGCGGCACTGCTGCCGAGGTCGCCACCGGCCACGTCGATCACCCGGTAGGGCACCTCGACGGCAGCCAACATCTCCTTCTCCCAGCCCAACAGCCGCTGGTGCTCGGCGTCGGCCTCCTCGGGGCGGCAGTAGGAGAACATCTCCACCTTGTCGAATTGGTGCACCCGGATGATGCCGCGGGTGTCCTTGCCGTAGCTGCCCGCCTCCCGCCGGAAGCACGACGACCAGCCCGCGTAGCGCTTGGGGCCGGCGGACAGGTCCAGGATCTCCCCGGAGTGGTAGCCGGCCATCGGCACCTCGGACGTCCCGACGAGGTAGAGGTCGTCCTCGGCCAGCTTGTAGACCTCGGCGGCGTGCGCGCCCAGAAACCCGGTGCCGGACATGATCTCCGGACGCACCAGCACCGGCGGGATCATCATGGTGAACCCGGCCGCGGTCGCCTTCTGGGCAGCGAGCTGCAGCAGACCCAGCTGCAGCATGGCGCCGGCGCCGGTGAGGAAGTAGAAGCGCGCGCCGGACACCTTGGCGCCACGCTCCATGTCGATCATGCCCAGGGACTCACCGAGTTCCAGGTGGTCCTTGGGATCGGCCAGCGAGGCCGGTTTTCCGATGTGCTCCAGCACCAGGTAGTCGTCCTCACCGCCAGCAGGGGCGCCCTCCACCACGTTGGAGATGGCGCGGTGGGCGGTGTCGAGCGCGGCGTCGGCCTCGGCCTGCTCCGTCTCGGCCGCCTTCACCTGCGCACTGAGCTCCTGCGAACCCTGCAGCAACGCGGGGCGCTCCTCGGCACTGGCCCGGCCGACCTTCTTGCCCAGGGCCTTCTGCTCGGCGCGGAGGTTGTCGGCGGCGAGCACGGCGGCCCGGCGCGCGGCGTCGGCGTCGAGCAAGGCATCGACCAGGGCGGGGTCCTCTCCGCGGGTGCGCTGGGACTGACGGACAAGCTCGGGATCGTCGCGGAGCAGCTTCAGGTCGATCACGGGGCATCAGCCTACGGGCGCGCACGCAATTGCCCGCGCAGCACCTTCCCGGTCGACGTGCGAGGCAGCGCCGCGAGCAGGTGCACCGCCTTCGGCCGTTGGGCCGGCGCCAGGTGCTCACGTGCGTAGGCCTCCAGGCTGGCGCCGTCGCCGACCACCGCTGCCTCTACCCGCTGGCCCCAGCGCTCGTCGTCCACCCCGTACACCGCGATTTCCCGCACGCCCGGGCAGGCTTCCAACACCCGTTCCACCTCCAACGGATACACGTTCACCCCGCCGGTGATCACCAGGTCGTCCCGGCGCCCGTCCAGGTACAGGAACCCGTCGTCGTCCAGCCGCCCCAGGTCACCCACGCTGAACGCGTCACCTCGCCACGCCTGAGCCGTCTTCTGCGGCGCACGCCAGTAGGAGAACCGGGCGTAGTCCGGCACCGTGCACCAGATGGTGCCGTCGGGATCGGTGGACAGTGTGCGTCTGGGTCGCGCCCGCCCGACGGTGCCCGGATGCTGCTCCCAGTCCGCGGCCGAGCACGCCGTGAACTGGCCCTCGGTGGACCCGTAGAACTCCCATACCGCTTCGGGCGCAGCGTGTTTCAACAGCCACCGCTTGACTGCCTGCGGGCACGGCGCGCCGGCGTGGGCCAGCAGGCGCAGGCGCCCCAACACGTCCGCTGTGCGCGGGTCGTCCAGCTCGCGCAGTCGTTGCAGCTGTGCGGGTGCGGTGAAGGTCGTGGTGGGTTGGTGCTCCGTGGCCAGGTCGAGGAATGTCAACGGGTCGAAACGTCCGGTGACCAGCACCGAGCCCCCGGCCAGCAGGGTGCCGATCGCGAAGCGCAGTGGCGCGGAGTGGTACAGCGGCGACATCACCACGTGCACGTCGGCGGGCTGAAACTGCCACAGCTCGCACTCCTCGCCCCACAGCTCCAGGGCGGCCTCCGGTTCGAGAACGCCGGACCACACGCCCTTACGGCGGCCGGTGGTGCCCGAGGTGTAATGCATCGGGCGACCCAGGGGAACGTCGCCGAGCTCTGCAGGCTTTCCTGCATGCAGCATGGCCAGTGCCTCGGGAGTATCGATCACCATGGCCGGTTCGGCGTCGGCGAGCAACGCCGCGAGCTCACCGGCGGGGGTGGCGGGGTCCAGCACCACCGGGATGACGCCCACGCGCAGTGCGGCACACGCGGCGGTGACCAGCTGCGTGCTCCCGGGCACCACCAGGGCGACGCGGTCCCCCGGCTGCAATCCCGTCAGCGACCCGGCCACCCGGGTCTGGGCCAGCTCGGCCTCTTCCGCGGTGATCGGTGCCGTCATGAGCTCGATGCTGCACCACCACGCAGGTTCAGTCGATTGCGGACGGAGAACAGCCGCTCCCGGTGGTGTTCCTCGGTGACGTCGTGCAGCCGGGCCTGCAGCAGGTCGGCCACGGAGATCACGCCGAGCAGCGCGTGCGGCTCCTCGCGGGCCACCACGGGCGCGCGGGTGACGGCATTCTCCGAGAAGATGTTCGCGATGCGTCGCAGGGTGTCGTTGCCGTACACCGTCACGGGGTCGGCGAGCATGATGCTTCCGACCGTGACCTCTGGTGAGCTCGCGGCCGTGTCCAGCAGCCCCCGACGCGAGGCGACCCCGACGAGGGCCCCCTCGGCATCCACCACCGGGAACAGCCGCTTCGTCGGCGGCCCTTCCGTCGGCAGCCGCACCGCCACCTTTGCCGGCACCACGTCCGCGATGCGGGCGCTCTCAGACAGCACCAGCGGTTGGTCGTCCATCACCTCGGTGGCGAAGAAGGCCTCCAAGGGATCGATGGAGTACTCGCGGGTCAGGTGCAGCCCCCGCCGGGCGATCTTCTCCGTCAGGACCGAACGCTTGACCAGCAGCGCCGACACCGCGTAGGCGACGGTCGCCGCGATCAGCAGCGGGAGCACCGTCGACCAGGCGTGGGTGAGCTCCAAGGTGAAGATCACCCCGGTGAGCGGGGAGCGCATCACGCCGCCGACCACCGCGGCCAGGCCCATCATCGCCCAGAAGCCGGGGAACACCTCGGGGAACGCCAGCCCCTCCAGCGCCCCGAGCGCGCCGCCGATCATAAAAATCGGCGCCAACACCCCGCCGGACGTGCCCGACCCCAGGGAGATCGACCAGATCAGCGTCTTTACGACCAAAATCCCCAGGATCAGCGACAGTCCGGCCTTGCCGGTGAGCAGCTCGTCGATCACGTCGTAGCCGACACCAAGCGCGCGGGGCTCCACCAACCCGCCGAGGCCGATCACCAGCCCACCGATCGCCGGCCACCACATCCAGTGGAAGGGAAGCTTGGCGAACCCGTCCTCGGCGAGGTAGACCAGGAACGTCGCGGCCACCGCGAGCAGTCCACCGGTGATGCCCGACACGACGCACAGCACCTCGGCGCTGAGGCCGATGGACACGTCCGTGCCCGCGACCGGAAAGATCGGCGCAGTGCCGAGCAGGAACCCGCGGGCGATGGTCGCGACGGCCACCGCGGCGACCACGGGGATGAAGCTGCGTGGACGCCACTCGAACAACAACAGCTCCACCGCCAGCAGCACCGCGGCCAGCGGCGAGTTGAAGGTGGCCGCCATCCCGCCTGCCGCCCCGGCCACCAGCAGCGTCTTGCGCTCGTCGGCGGACAGCTTCAGCGCCTGAGCGAGGATCGACCCGACGGCGCCCCCCGTCATGATGATGGGTCCTTCGGCGCCGAACGGCCCACCGGAGCCGATGCTGACGGCCGCGGAAATGGGCTTGAGGATCGCCACGCGCGGCTGGATGCGACTGCCGCCGGTGAGAATGGCCTCGATGGCCTCCGGCATGCCGTGGCCGCGGATCTTTTCCGAGCCGAAGCGGGCCATCAGACCGACGACCAGTCCGCCGACGACGGGCGCGAGCAGCACCAGGAACGGTGAGTGCTGATGGCTACCGGGAGCGACCAGCGCGGTGTCCACCCGCTGGTAAAACACCAGGTTGGTGATCAGGCCGATGAGCCGCAGCAGCGCAAGCGCGGCCAGTGCGCTGGCCCCGCCGACCGGCAGAGCCCAGGCCGTGATCACCAGGACGCGCCGGGTGAGCGTGAAGTCCCCCAGGTGCGCGGAGCGCCCGGCGTCAGGGGCGGGCAACGCGCCCTTTTCGGTCGTACTCATCGCGCCGGGGTCAGTCGCTCACCTGGTCGTTGCATGTCGCAAGTATTGCATTACTGCAAGGCGGGCTGCGCCTCGTGCGTGAATTAGTAGCGGCAGGGAGCCTTTATCACGCACAGGGCCGAAGGCCCCTACAGGTGCGAGTGTCGGGCCTCGGCGCCTTCCAGCAGCAGCGCGGAGTTCACCAACGCGAGGTGTGAGAAGGCCTGCGGAAAGTTGCCGAGCAGCCGCTTGGCCTTCGGGTCGTACTCCTCCGCCAGCAGCCCCAGGTCGTTGCGCAGCAACAGCAGCCGCTCGAACATCGTCTCGCCCTCGTCCCGGCGGCCGGTGAGCACCAGCGCGTCCACGAACCAGAACGCGCAGGCCAGGAAGGAGCCCTCCTTGCCGGACAGCCCGTCGCCACCCGCGGTCTCGGAGGTGCTGTAGCGGTCCACGACGTCGCCGTGCCGCAGCTTCTTGTCGATCGCGTCCACAGTGGAGCGCACGCGGTGGTCATCACCGGGCAGGAATCCGACGCTGGGGATCAGCAGGACCGCAGCGTCGAGCTCGGTGCCGCCGTAGTACTGGGTGAAGGTGCCGAGCTCGGCGTTCCATCCCTCGGCGCACACCTCCGCGTGCACCTCGTCCCGCAGGTCCCGCCATTTCTGTACCGGGCCGTCGAGCCCGAACTCCTCTGCCGTGCGCACTGCCCGGTCGAAGGCCACCCACACCATCACCCGGGAGTGGGTAAAGTGCCGCTCCGGACCGCGGACCTCCCAAATGCCCCGGTCCGGTTGCTGCCAGATGGTGGCCAGGTGCTCCATCAGCTCACTCTGCAAGGCCCACGCCCGGTCCGAGCTGTTCACGCCGCGCCGCCGCGCCAGGTACAGCGCGTCCATCACCTCGCCGAACACGTCCAGCTGCAGCTGCCCAAACGCGGCGTTACCAATCCGCACCGGCGTCGAACCCTCGTAGCCGGGCAACCAGTCGGCCTCCCACTCCATGATCCGGCGCTCACCGAGCACGCCGTAGAGGATCTGCAGATTCTCCGGCGACCCGGCAATCGCCCGCAGCAGCCAGCGCCGCCAGGCCTTGGCGGAGTTGACGTAACCCCCACCGGTGAGCGCACTCAAGGTAAGGGTGGCATCCCGCAGCCAGCAGTAGCGGTAGTCCCAATTCCGTTCGCCACCAATGGCTTCCGGCAACGACGTGGTTGGGGCGGCGATGATGCCACCGCTGGGCTCATAGCTCAGCGCCTTGAGGGTGAGCAACGAGCGTTGCACCGCTTCGCGGTAAGCCCCGTCATAGCTGCCCTTGGCCGACCACTTACTCCAGTAGTCCATCGTCTTGGCCAGCCGCGGCTCTGTGTCGATCGGGCCCGGCGCCGGGTCGGTGCTCAGGTACCACTGCATGCTCCAGCTCATCGGTCGACCGGGCCGGACCGTGAATACCGCGGCATGCACCTGATCGTCGACCGGGCGAGGCAGCACATCCCCGCGCAGCACCACGGCGTCCGGGCCGGCGACGGCCTCGAGTCGCTCGTCGTCCCCGTCGTGATGACGCAACCAGGGCACGACGTTGCCGTAGTCGTAGCGCACCGTCCAGCGCAGCTCCATCTCGACCTCGCCGTCGAGGCACTCCACGATGCGCAGCAGATCCACCGACTTGTCGCGCAAGGGCATCAGGTCGGTGATGCGGATTGTGCCGGTGGCCGTGGTCATCTCGGTATCCAGCACCAGGGTCTCGCCGCGGTAGGACCGGCGCGTACCGGTGACCTCGCCGGTGGGGGTGAGCTGCCAGTGACCGTGCTGCTCGTCGCCGAGCAGGGCGGCAAAACACGCACCGGAGTCGAAGCGCGGCAGGCACAACCAGTCGATGGAGCCGGTGTTGCTCACCAACGCGGCGGTGTGCATATCACCGATGAGGGCGTAATCCTCAATGCGGGCGGACTCGATGCGCGCAGACATGCCGCTACTTCATCACAGAATCGCGACCGCCACGATGAGGCCCAGCGCAATGTGTCCGGCCGCCACCACAAACACCGACGAATCGAGCTTTTCTTCGGCAAGTAGCGGCCCGATGGTGATGCTGGTGCCCCGCTCGAGCAGCCGAACCCCGATCGCCTGGACCAGAATGCCCAATAGCCCGTATACGGCCGTGCTGATGAGCCCCTCGGACAGCTTGCCGCCAGAGCTGTAGATCGCCAGCACGACGATGAACGCCATACTCACCATCCCCGATGCGGCGACCACGGCGGCGTTGGGACGACCGGTACGCACGAGCTGGGTGAGCTTGCCCGGAGTGGTGAAGTCGATGGCGAAGAATCCGATGAGGATGAGCACCACACCCAGCACGGCGTAGCACGCGATAGCCCCGACGTTGCGACCGAGCGTGGAGAAGTAGTCCGAGTTGAGCGCCAGCGTCGTGGTCATGCAGTCTCCTTCGGGATACGGTGCGGAACGAAGGCGGCGCCGTCGTCGGTGATCAGTCCTGCGGTCTCCCGGATGCCGAGCCCGGCGGAGGTGTCGCCCACCACCCAGGCCCCCAGCGCGGGGCGCATGCCGTCGAACTCCGGCAGCGGGTCGAGCAGCTGGTAGACGTAGCCCTCGGCGCCGTAGATACCACCGGTGGACATCTCCGAACCCCCGCCGACCACGCTGATATTCGCGCCCTCACGCCCGAGCTTGGGCTTGCGGACGTATTCGGTGAGCATCCCAGGGTCGTCGAGGTAGGCAGGCAGCAGATTGGGGTGGCCAGGGTAGTTCTCCCACAGCACCGCCAGGATGGCCTTGTTGCTGAGCAGGGACTTCCACAGCGGCTCTACCCATTGCGACTTGGGCAGCTGCTCCAGCACCTTGCGCCCGAAGTCGTCGTCCAGCACCCACTCCCAGGGATAGAGCTTGAACACGGTGGAGATCGGCGCGTTCTCCAGGTCCACGAAGCGCAGCAGCTCGTTGTCGTAGCCGATGTCCTCGATGGCCAGGCCGATGGTGTTCAACCCGGCGGCGGCGGCGGTCTCCTGCAGGTAGGCGGTGGTGACGTGGTCCTCCCCGGTGGCCTCCGCGCCGGACCAGGTGAAGTGCATCTCGTCCGAGGGCAGCGTCTTGCGCACCTCGTCGAAGCGGGCCACCAGCTGCTCGTGCAGCGAGTTCCACTGGTCGTCGTCCGGGTGGGTGTCCTTGAGCCAGTACCACTGCAGCAGCGAGGCTTCCAGCAAGCTCGTCGGGGTGTCGGCGTTGTACTCCAGCAGCTTGATCGGACCGTTGCCGTCGTAGCGGACGTCGAAGCGGCCATAGATGTGCGGGTCGCTGCGCCGCCACGAGTCGGCGATGCCCTGCCAACTCCACTCCGGCAGACCGAAGTCCTCGTAGCGCTCGGTGAGCACCACGTTTTCCACGGCCTCCAGGCACATGGAGTGCAGCACCTCGACGTCGGCCTCCATGGCCAGGACCTCGTCCATCTCGAAGGTGTAATGCACGGACTCGTCCCAGTACGGCCGTTCGCTGCCGTCCCCTTGGCGGGCCGGGGTGCCGTAAACCAGTCCTTGGGAGCGGACAGTTTCTTCCCAACCCGCACGGGGCGCGCTGTGCTCGCGTTTCACGTTGCCTAGCTCCCGCTACTGCTGCCGCTGCTGCTGTGGCTCGAGCCGGCACCGAGCCCGCCCCGACTGACGGAGGACTTGCTGCTGGTCGACCCGCTGGATCCACTGATCGAGGACCCTTTGGGCGCCGTCGTGGATCCGCCGCCGATGCGCTGACCGATGCCGCCGGAGCCGCCATAGTTGTACCGGTAGGACCCGCCGCCGAAGAAGAAGATGCCTCCGGAGCCGTAGTTGCTGCCGCCGCCGCAGTAGTTGTCCGACACCACGATGCCGCTGGAGTCGACACAGCGCGCGCTGACATCGTTGTGCGAGCCGGTCGAGGAGTAGAGCGCAGCGACCACCCCGACGACGCCGACGGCCGCCACGCCGCCGATCAGCAGTCGTTTGCGCTTGCGCTTGGTCGCCGCCGCCTCGACCTCGGCGACCTCCTGCGCGGCGCGGTCGCTTTCTGCCTTCTCCTGCGCCTTCTCCCGCGCCCGGATCTCACCGACGGTGGGCTCGCGGGCAGCGGTGCTTGCGTCTTGAAAGCGCATGCTGCCCTTGGGGTGCGATGCTGCTGCGGCGTCTTCGGCCGAAGGCACCTCCCCGCCGGGCTGCGCACCCGTCGGCTCGCCTTCGGTCCCCGTCATCAACGCCGCCTCTCGCGCTCGTTCCGAACAACCAGGGACAATACCGTCACCGCGCACTCGGCCTCGCACGACAGCGAGGCATCATAGGGGTGATGTCCTCGACTGGCGCTTCCTCAGTTCGCGCTGCCCATGCGCGGCGAGCGCTGCTCGGTGTGATCCTCGGCGCCATACTCGCCGCGATGGGCACGGTCCTCGTACTGGGCAGTCCCCGATCCCCGCAAGCCCCTTCCGCCGCCGGGGCAGCGCCCGCCCGCACTCCGTCCGCGGCCGAAGGGGTCTATGCCCGAGCGCATGCGGGCGACTGCCTGACGTGGGACACCCCCAGCGCCGCGGATGTGACCCTGACCGACTGCACCACGCCGCACCGCTTCGAGGTGGCGGCCGGAGTGGACCTGCGCAACCGTCCCGAAGCACAGTTCGGGCCGGGAACCGCGCTGCCGGGACCGGCCGTGCTCACCCAGCTCCGGGACACCGAATGCACCTCCGCGGTGCGCAACTATTTGGTCGGGCGCTTCGACCCGCACGGACTGTTCAGCGTCGGCCTCATCGATCCCGGCGAGGCAGCGTGGCGCGACGGGCAGCGAGACGTACTGTGCGGCCTGCAAGAGGTGGGAACCTCGGGCGAGCAGTTCCCGATTCGCGGCCGAGTGGCCCAGCTCGACCAGTCCGACGTGGCCCCGCTCGGATCATGTCAGAGCATCACTTCCGGGTTACCCAGCGACCCGGTGGACTGTGCCCAGCCGCACGCCTCCGAGGTGATCAGCGTGGTCGACCTCGCGAAGAAGTACCCCGGGCCCTATCCGCGCACCGCCGAGCAGGACGGCTACCTCGATGCGACTTGCCGCGCCGCGGCCGATGCAGCGCTGGGCGCCCCCGATGCCGCAGCAACCAAGGGGCTGACCGTCTACTGGAGCACGGTGGCGCCGGACAGCTGGGCGGCGGGGAGTCGCCGCGTGAACTGCAAGGTGGGCCGACAAGTACCCGGCGGTGGCTTCGCCCCGACAACGGGAGTGGCACGCAACGCCGGTGCCGTCGTCGCACCCCCGCCCACAACTCTGCCGACCGCACTCCCACCCACAACGACCGGCCGGTAACCGCGATGACAGTGCAGATGTCAGCAGACCGCTTCGATGAACTCGTGTCCGACGCACTGGATCAGGTGCCCGCACGCCTCGCCGCCGCAATGGACAACGTGGTGGTGCTGGTGGCGGACCGCAACGAAGACAACCCCGAGTTGCTGGGCCTCTACCACGGCGTTGCCCTCACCTCGCGGGACAACAACTACTCCGGGATGCTGCCGGACACCATCACGATTTACCGGGGGGCCCTGCTGCACGCCGCAAGCAGCGAGGAAGACGTCGTGCGGGAGGTGCTCATCACCGTCGTACACGAGATCGCCCACCACTTCGGGATCGCCGAGGAACGGCTGCACGAGCTCGGCTGGGGCTGAGTGCGGACGCGGGTCTCGACGAAAACTGCCGGGAACCGATTCGCATCCGGGCGCGTCCTTGTTAGTGTCAGGCAAGCAACCAGGGGAGGAAGCACCATGGAATCCGTGTCCGACGGTGGCGGCGGGGTTTCGGTCTCGACGCCAGCCACCGTGCCCTTGCTGGTTCGCCCGGAGGCCCTCGCGGCGACCGCAACCCGGCTCGAGGCCCTCGCCGACCAACTTCAGCAGTGCCTGAACAGCAACACAGGGCGATTGACCCCGCAACCGCCGGGTAACGATGCGGTATCCACGGCAGCTGTGGGCCAGTTCGCCCTGCAACAGTTCACCGCGACCCAGCAGATCGACGATGCGATCGCCCAACTGCAGGACGCCGCCGACAGCTGCCGGGTAAGCGCCAAGCAGTACCAACAAACTGACGACTCGTTGGGATCCACCGCCCACCGGGCCTGACCGATTCGCACTGCGCTTGTACCGACAGAAGCACTCTGGGGGTTCATCTCGATGTCCTACACCGGCGTCAACTGGGCGGCACTTCCCGCCTTGAAAATGTCCACCGATGTCTACGACGGCCCCGGACCTGGGTCGACTCACGAGGCGGCAGCGGCGTGGCGTGCTCTCAGCACCGGGCTCGCCGAGGCGCACGCCGAGTTCACCAGCGTGACGCAGTTCGCGATGGGCAACTGGGAAGGCCCCGCGGCCGAGTCCGCGCACGTCGCCCTCAGTCCCTTCGGTGACTGGGCCGCGGCGGCGGGAGCCACCGCCGACCGGCTCAGTGCCGAAACCGACTTCCAGGGCGAGGCGTACTCCGCCACCAAGGCGGCCATGCCGTCCCCTGCAGAGGTGGTGCAGGTCGAGGCGGTCAAGGACAACCCCGTCGACAAGGTTGTCGGGCTGCTGACGGGCGTGCCCACCCCCGGCGAAGTCGCCGAGGGTGTGGCCGCTGCGCAGCAGGCGGAGGCCGCAATGGCGATGACGACCTACGACGTCACCGTCAGCATGTTCAACTCCTACGAGCCGTTCCAGCCCGCACCCAGGCTGACTGCGGGCGTCATCTCCGCCAACGGGGCGAGCGGCCAGGCCGCCACCTACGGCGACTTCGGCAGTGGCGCGGCCCAGCTGTTCGCGTCCACGATGACGGCAGGTGCCGCCTACCTCCCCAGGGGCGGTGACGCCGCTGGTGGTTCGGGGGGTGGCGCGCACGCCGCGGCCTCCGGCGGGACGCACGCCGCCGCGTCGGGCGGCTCCGCAACGGGTTCGGCGGACGGTACCGGTGGGTTCGCCGGTGGTGGCTCGCACAGTGGGGGCGCACACACAGCCGCGGCGGCGGCCGGTCTCGGTGCTGGCGGCGCCGGCGCACTGGGCGCGGGCAGCCTGGGGGCCGGGGCGTCGAATACGCGAGGGTTCGGCGCCGGCGGTTCAGCTGCGGCAGAATTCGGCGCAGGAGGGTCCGGTGCAGGAGGATTCGGCGCGAGAGGATCCGGCGCTGGCGGGTCCGGTGCGGCAGACGAAGGCGGATCGGGTGCCCGAGGATCGGGTGCAGGAGGATCAGGTGCAGCAGGATCGCGCACCTTCGCAGCTGCAGAAGCGTACAGCCGTCCGGCAGGTGCGCCGCGCTCGGCAGGTGCGCCGGGCTCGGCAGGCTCGGCAGCCGAGGCCCGTGGGGCACGTGGTGCTGGGTTCGGTCCTGGCGAGGGCGGTGCCGTGGGCGGCTCGTCGCGCGCGGCGGGGTTGGGATCCGCCGCGGCCGGCGGTGCACAGTCCGGCTCTGCGGCCACCGCCGCCGAGGCTTCAGTCCGAGGCCCGCTCAGTGCAGGCGGCACCAGCGGGGTGGGCGCGGCCGGGGAAAGCCTCGGCCCGCGCGGAGTCGGTGGTACCGCAGGCACCTCTGCAGCGGGTGCACGCGGTGGTTCCGGTGCTGGTGCAGGCACGGGGCGCGGCAACGGGCAGGACGACGACGAGCACGACATCCCGGATTACTTGAAGGATCTCGAGCACTTCACCGACGGCCGCGTGGTGGCACCGCCGGTCATCGGCGCCGACGACCCGTCGTGAGCCCGGCGACCACCATGGCTGTTGTCGGCGAGTCGATCACGTTCGACACCGTTGCGTTCGATCTGCTCTGGGAGCGCCTCGCGCTGGGGGCCTTTCCCCTGGTTCTGCAGCTACGGTCGCAAGGGGACACCTTCGACGAACGCCACGAGCTGCTCGACGTGGCCCGTGCGCGACTGCACGAGGACGGGCTGTTGGACGGGACGGACGTCCAGCCCCGGTTGGCGGCGTGGCTGCAGGTGCTGGCCCGACCGGAGGACGAGGTGGATGTCCGGTGGCGCGACGGCACCGAGCAGCTCCGCGCCACCGTGGCCCGCCGTGGAGATAGCACGGTCCGGGTGCTCCGCAGCGGCGAGGAGCTCACCCTCACACCGGTGACCCCCGGTTCGATGCCCGCGGCGGCGGTCGACGTGCTGCCGGACGTGCCCGCCGCCACCAGCGGTGGCCAGATCAGCGCCCCCACCGAGCAGCTCTCCTCGGCCTACACCGCGGCTGCCGTCTCGATGCACGCCGGAACCGAAGCCCTCCTCGCGCTGGGTGCAGAGCGGACGGACGCTGTGGCCCTGGCCACGGCGCTGGTCACGACCGCTGCGGTGTCCCAGATCGGCGCCGCGACCACAGTGGGTGGCCGACGCGTGCGTCACCCAAGCGTGGTCGCCGTCGTGGACACCGGGCGCGGCCGCTACCTCTCGACCGAGCGGGCGGCGCCGGACCATCGCCTGTGGTCAACGGTGCGGCCGGGCACGACGGCCAACCTGGTGCGGGCTGCCACCGAGCTCCTCACCGAGGTGCAGGCCGCCGCGGCCAAGACGTCGGCAGGCACCGCGCTACGCCTGTGAGCTCAGCGCCGACCGGCAGTGGTATCGGAAACGCTGGTTAGTATCGCCAAGCTGCGTATCGCACCGTAATAGCAATATGCACCCTGCGCGCAGCGTGCGCGGTAGCTTGGGGCTGCCCGATCCCAAGTTCGACAACCCGCCACATCAATTGCCCGTCGTCCTAAGCGGGGCCCTCGACGTGCGGGGTGTCCGGTGCCCGAAAGGGCGGCGTGTGCTGGTCCCATTGCAGACATCGCCAACCCTCGGCGGTCGGTTGCAGCACCACCATCGCAGTGTTGGGCAAGGAGTAGGTGGCGGCAAAGTCTCCGTCTACCCCGGCCAACTGCGCGGCGACCAGTCGGATGGCCGCGCCGTGGCTCACCAGTACCACGCTGCCGGCGCCCTGCTGGAGATGACGCTGGCGCAACTGCTGCACCACGGGCACAAAGCGTGCCAACACCTCTCGGCCGCTCTCTCCCTCGGCGATCCGCGCGTCCAGCTCCCCCGCATGCCACGCGCCGTAGACCCGGACGAACTCCAGGTGCGCCTCCCGGTCCTCCCTGTCCTCCAACACACCGGCATCGGTCTCTTGCAGGCCGTCCAGCACCTGCACCTGCGTCCCGACCGCCGCGGCCAGGGGCGCCGCGGTCTGCTGGGCCCGCACCGCCACCGAGCTGACCACAGCCGCGAACTCGACGCCGCCCAGGGTCTGCGCCAAGGTCTGCGCCTGCTGGTGCCCCAGCTCGGTCAGCGGAGCACCCGGCGGTCGGGAGTCCAAGCGATGGACGATGTTGGACGCGGTTTGCCCGTGGCGTACCAGAATCAGGCTCCCTGCCGGGATGGCAGGCACTGTCATTGCCACGCTCCCCTCTTGATGTCGTCGACCCACTGGGCGGCATCACCGGGAGCCGGAGGTGCGCTCCCGGCCTCAGGACTGGCCGCGGGCCAGGAGCCGAGAAAGCGCAGCTCGGTGCAGCGGCGATGCAATGCGGCGAGCGCCTCCGCCACGGCCTGGTCCTCGACGTGGCCCACGCAGTCCAGGTAAAAGCGGTACGTGCCCAGAGCCGTTCGGGTGGGCCGGGACTCGATGCGGGTGAGGTCGATGCCACGGATGGCGAACTCCGTCATCGCCTGCACCAGCGCGCCCGGGGTATTGGCGAGGCTCAGTACCACCGAGGTACGGTCGTTGCCGGTCCGCGTAGGCGGTGCGCAGGGCCGGCGAACCAGCACGAACCGCGTCCGCGCGTCCGGCACATCGGCGACATCCTCGGCGAGCGCGCGCAGCCCGAGACGCCGACCCACCAGCGCCGTGGCCACGGCGGCATCGGCGGTCCCCTCGAGGACGTCGTTAGCGGCTGCCGCAGTGGAGCTACCGGCCTGGACCTGTGCGTGCGGCAGGTGCTGGCGCAGCCACCCGCGCACCTGGGCGGCGGCGTGCGGGTGGGTGCGCACCGTCTGAATGTCCGCGGCCTCCGTGCCTGCTCGGACGAGCACGGAGAAGGTGATCGGCAACTCCGTCTCGGCCACGATCTGTAGCCGCGCGCCGGTGGCCAGCGCGTCCAGGGTGGGGGGCACGGTGCCTTCGACGGAGTTCTCCACCGGCACACACGCCGCGTCGACCGCGCCGTCACGTACCAACTGCAGGGTCGCGGGCGGGGTTGCCGCCGGCACGAACTCGGTGGTCGCAGGGTCGACGAGCTGGCGGCACGCGGCTTCGGTGAATGTCCCCGCCGGCCCGAAATAGCTCACACGCTGCACGCCGTCGACCCTACCGGCGCGCCCGTCCCACTCCTGCCTCCGTCAGCGCTGCCGCCACGTCGACGGCGTCGGGCACCTCGATGCTGCGCAGCACCTCCCGCAGTGCCCGCGCCGCCGGATCGGGGATCGCCAGCAGCGTCGCCAGCTCAGGTGCGTCCCACGCCGTCCGCACGTCGTCTCCGCGCAGAGCCGCGATCGTGGCCGCCACCACCTGCAGCACCCCTGCGACGTCGGCCGCTCTGGCCACGAATCCCACTTCGGTGTGAGCCAGCAGGGACAGGAAGTCCGCGGCCTGGCCGGCGTCGACGTCCGCATCCAGGCCGACACCGTGGCCCGCATCGATCGCGCGCTGCACTCCGACCCCGGTGAACACCACCCGCGGCGCAAGCAGCTCCACCGCCAGCGCATCCACCAGCTCCTCAGGCCGAGGATGCAGGTCGTACCGCACCGCCGTGTGTGCGGGCAGGTTCCGCGGGTCGACGTCCAGCTGCACCACCCCGCCGAAGCCGGCGGCCAGCTGTGATCCGAGCACCACCGGGGCACCGTGCAGCGGCCCGTCCAGTGCTCGACCCGCGCGATCGTCGAGCAACCGGGCCCACAACGGCTGTGCGTCCCGCGGCTCGGGCGCGCGCAGGGTGAGGAAAGTGGCCACGACAGGACGGTAGCGTCGAGCCGTGACCCGTGCCTGGCTGCGCCCCGACCGGCCCGGCACCGATGTCGTCGAACACCATGAGCGCCACGCGCTGTACTGGGAGATCGCGCTGGTGCTGCTGGTCACCCTGGGCATGTCCGGGCTGCGCAGCCTCGTGTCGCTGCTCGACTCCCTGGCCAAGCCCACCCCGCTCGCGCAGCAGCACGTGGCCATCAACGTGCCGCAGGCCAAGGCGAACATCCTCGACCTCGCCGGTCAGCTGCTCGGTGTCGTGCAACTACTGGCCTGGGGCGGACTTGGTCTCTTCCTATTGTGGCGCAGTGGATTTACGCTGCGCAGGATCGGCTTGGACCGCACCCGGCCAGCCCGCGACGCAGTGCATGGTGCGGGTCTCGCCGCACTGATCGGCATTCCCGGGCTGGGCTTGTACCTGCTCACCAAGGCCGTCGGCATCAACCTCACCGTGGTGCCCAGCGCGCTGGGGGACACCTGGTGGCGGGTGCCCGTACTCGTTTTGTCGGCGGCGGCGAACGCCTGGGCGGAGGAGACCCTCGTCGTGGCCTACCTCATCACCCGACTGCGTCAGCTGGGCCTGGCCGAGAACCGCTCGCTGCTGGCCTCCGCGGTGCTGCGCGGCAGCTACCACCTCTACCAAGGATTCGGCGGCTTTGCGGGCAACATGGTGCTCGGACTGGTGTTCGGACGGGTGTGGCAGCGGACCAACCGCCTGTGGCCCTTGGTGGTGGGGCACACCGTGATCGACGTGGTGGCCTTCGTGGGGTATGCCCTGCTGGTGCACCACGTGAGCTGGTTGAGATGAACCACCACGTCGACTCCGAGGTTGGACGGCTGCGCACCGTGCTGCTGCACCGGCCCGGTACGGAGCTCACCCGCCTGACACCCCGCAACAACGGCGGGCTGCTGTTCGACGGCGTGCCCTGGGTCGAGCGGGCGCAGCAGGAACACGATGCGTTCGCCTCCACATTGCGCACCCGCGGCGTCGAGGTCCTGTTGCTGGCCGAGCTGCTGGCCGAGACGCTGCGCGTCGAGAAAGCCCGTATCACCGGGATCGCGGCGGCGGTGGACGCCCGGCGCCTGGGCCACGGCCTGGCCGAGGCGTTGGGCGAGTACCTGCGTCAGATTCCGCCCGTCGCGCTGGCCGAGGTCCTGATGGCGGGCATGACTTTCGACGAGTTGCCGGTGGCCGAGAGCACCGCCGGTGTGTCGTTGGTGCGCCGCATGCATCACGGCGGAGACTTCGTCCTCGATCCGTTGCCGAACCTCCTGTTCACCCGCGATTCCTCGTTCTGGGTCGGTGACCGCGTGGGCATCACCTCCCTGGCGCTGCCCGCGCGCCACCGGGAGACCTCCCTCACCGACCTGATCTACGCCCACCATCCGCGCTTTGCAGGCACTGCCCGCGCCTACGGACACGCCTCCGCGCCACTGGAAGGCGGCGACGTGCTGCTGCTGCGCCCCGGTGTGTTGGCCGTCGGGGTGGGTGAGCGCACCACGCCGGCCGGGGCAGAGGCCTTCGCCCGCAGCGCGTTCGCCGACGGGCTCGCGCACACCGTGCTGGCGGTGCCGATCGCGCAGGAACGGGCCTCGATGCATCTGGACACGGTGTGCACCATGGTCGACCACGACGCGGTGGTGATGTACCCAGCCGTTCAGGACACGCTGTCCGCCTTCACCATTCGGCCCGCCGAAGACGGTGTGCGGATCGACGGCCCCACCCTGTTCACCGCAGCGGCCGCCGCTGCGATGGGCATCGAGAAGCTGCGCGTGATCGACACCGGACTCGATGCGGTCACCGCCGAACGCGAGCAGTGGGACGACGGCAACAACACCCTGGCGATCGCCCCGGGAGTGGTGGTGGCCTACGAGCGCAACGTCCGCACCAACGCTCGCCTGACCGCCGCGGGCATCGAAGTGCTGGCCGTGGCGGGATCCGAGCTGGGCTCCGGACGGGGTGGTCCGCGCTGCATGTCCTGCCCGATCTGGCGCGACTCGCTGCCGCACCCTTAGCCCGTCCTCAGCCGTACTGCGTATCGTCGCTGCACATGGATGGCTGGAACGGCGGCAGAAATCCGGCACGCGGCAGGAACGACGAGCCGACGCGGGCGATGCCGCAGAGCCCGCA
>JAABUH010002390.1_pt1 | contig 18096 bp, 15 predicted proteins | sample 5559121 | NCBI WGS metagenome assembly JAABUH01 (sample SAMN10711871, study PRJNA513364) | rock metagenome | isolation source: Antarctica rocks | place: Antarctica: Victoria Land, Battleship Promontory nord | collected 2015-12-28
TTAGAAAGGCCGACGGGCGGGCGGCGAGGTTCTCGTAGGTCAACATAGGCTCAGTTTACACCAAAAGCAACACGTTTACTGCTACGCGACAACTCTATTCGGAAGCCGCTCTTTGTAGCTGTAAAAGTATAGCCCCTGAACAATGGTCGCCAGAGGACCCTCTATAGTACCTTCTTCCAGCTTTGCAGTTGGAAAATCGCCGAGATAGATACCTGCACTCGTGACTAGCGATTTCATTACCGATGCTGAAGCTGCCAGTCGTGCTAACTCTGACTGTCCCCTTTCATTAGCACGCAGCACTTTCGGGTAAACAGCTTGGCCGCTGGCACTCTGATTGCCGAATAGGTCTAACGCTAAGTAGTCACGAAAAATAGTATCATTGCCCGATTTATTGACATTGTTACACGGCTCACAAGCGGGAACTGTGATCAGATTTGGTGGGTATGGTGGAGTGAATAGCGTCCGAGGAACAACATGATCCATCGTAATTTCTGCGATCTTGCCACAGTAAGTGCATTCCCCAATTTTCCGCTTTCCTTTTGCCATGCTTAAAGAATACCTAACTTCAAGGTAAAATCCTGCAAGCTCCAATTATGTAGTGTAACCCCTAAAGGGACGTTTGAGAGATTGACAGCTTTCGGCGGGTGTAACCATTGAAACGTTCGTTTCAAGGCGTAGCATTTCACTATCCGATAACGTCCTTTATCGGATTCAACAACTATGGGTCTGCGCCTGGAACTCCGGTCCCCAGCGATGGTATTCGGCGGCACGGCCGTCTGGAACACCGCAGAATTCTCACCACATGAGATATTTCGTAGAACCGCTTTTCGGAGTTCGTGAAACGCACCCCGGCTTCCTGCTCCCCGGCTATAATGGAAACAGTTCACGGGAAGGGAGAACGCACAATGACACAAGCGGAAACGGCGGTGCCGAACACTGCCACACGCGAGGAATGGCTTCTCGCGCGCCGGGCGCTGCTGGCGCGCGAGAAGGAACTGACCAAACAGGGCGACCGGGTGAGCGCCGAGCGACGTCGGCTCCCGATGGTGACGCTGGAGAAGACCTATCGCTTCGACAGTCCTGAGGGAAAGAAAAGCCTCGCTGATCTCTTTGAGGACCGCCGGCAGCTCATCGTGTACCACTTCATGTTCGACCCGGAGTGGGACGAGGGATGCCCCGGCTGCACGGGTTTTGTGGATGCCCTGGGCGACCTGTCCATGCTGAATGACCGGGACACGACGTTCGCCCTTATCTCCCGCGCCCCGTCGGCGAAGCTGGGGGCGTACAAGGCGAGCCGGGGATGGACTATCCCCTGGTACTCTTCCTTCGGCAGCGACTTCAACTACGATTTCCATGTCACCTTCGATGAAAGCGTCGCGCCGGTCGAAGCCAACTATCGCGAGAGGTCGGAGACGGAGACTCCGATGAAGGGTGAATCGCAGGGATTGAGCGTCTTCTTCCGCGCTGGGGAGACGGTCTTTCACACCTATTCCACCTTCTGCCGTGGCGTCGAAAGCCTCACCGACGCCTACCCTCTGCTCGACGTCACCCCATACGGGCGGCAGGAGGACTGGGAGGACTCGCCCCCTGGCTGGCCGCAAAAGCCGACCTACGGGTAAGCCGCCGGAAGCCCTGTGTCTCACTATGTTCAGGAGGTGTTTCCGATGTCGCTGCTCGGACGTTACCGTGTGCTGTACGAACATGAGAAGGACAGCAATCACAAGATGCTCGCCATGATCGAGTCGGTCCCCGAAGCCAATCGCCGCGATGCCCGTTTCCAGCGGGCGGTCACGCTCGCCGGTCACTTGGCGGCTTGCCGCGAGAACTGGCTGGATCACATGGACAGAGAGGGCCACAACCAGGTCGCCTGGTGGGACGAGCGGTGTGAACTTGCCACGCTGCGGCCCCGTTTCGCCGCCCTGGAAAGCCAATGGACAGCCTATCTCGCGCGCCTCGAAGAAGACCAGCTAGCCCAGGATTTCGAGTTCACTGAATTGAATGGGGAGAGTTTTCACCTGCCCATCGAAGTGCAGATCGAACAGTTGGTCGGACACGCTGCTTATCATCGCGGCCAGATCGCCTTGCTGGTGGACCAGTTGGGAGGCGAAACGGTAGACACGGACTACGCCGACTGGTGGTGGGCCATGCAGCAATGACGTTTAGTTTTCCTGGTCATGCTTTTTTGTGCTCGACCTCAATGGATTTGCTCGGTTCCCGGTTTAGCTCGTCCCACTCGTGCCGCCATCCCTTCGCAGGGGAGTTGACTGTCAGCGGCGAGGCGTTCTGAGGATGCCTCAAACCAGGGCGGGACGTTCTCCGCGAACCATAGTGGCGGCTCTCTGTTGCGTCGTGCTGTTTTTGTACGCTGTCTACCTCGGTGCGCTTGGCGTTCTCCTGCCCGCCATCGGCGCTTCCTTCGGGCTGGGTCCGGCAGCCGAGGGCCGCCTCTTCCCCGCCAATTTTCTGGGCTTCATCGCCGGGGTCTTGCTCTGCGGGTGGCTGTCCGACCGCTCGGGGCGCAAAGCCGTCCTGCTGGGCGGGGTGGCGGCTTACGCACTGGGGCTGGCCCTGTTCAGCCGCGCGGGGACGTTCCCTCTAGCCCTGCTGGCGACCGCGCTGGTCGGGGCGGGCAGCGGGGCGATGGAGACCGTCGCCAGCGCTCTGGCCGCCGACCTCTTTCCCCAACGGCGCGCGTTCATGATCAACGCCCTTCAGGTCGCCTTTGGCGTCGGCGCCGGCCTCGGCCCGGCTCTGGCCCACAGTCTGCTCACGGCGGGCGCGGACTGGCGCGCGCTTTATCTCGTTCTCGCGGCGGTGGACGTCCTGCTCTTTCTCACCCTGGCGCTTCAGCCCCTCGCGGACGTCCGGCACGGCAGCGAGGCGCTCGACTGGAGCGCCCTGCGCTCCATCCTGCGGCAGCCGGTCTTCCTGGCACTGTGTCTGTCCCAGGCACTGTATGTCGGGGCCGAAGTCGGATTCACGTCATGGATGCCGACTTATTTCGGGCGCCGCCTGCCGGGAGGCGCGGCCTGGGCAGGGGCCGTCGTTTCCGTGTTCTGGATCGCCATGACATTGGGGCGGCTGGCAACGGGGTGGCTGGTGACGCGCCGGCCCCTCCTGCGCTTGACCCTTTTTCTGGCGGCGGGCGGGACGGGCGGGGCCGCGCTGGCGCTGGCCTGGACAGCGCCGGGCGTGACGCTCGCCTGGGTCGGCGTGACGGGGCTATGCTTTTCGGGCATCTTCGGCCTTCTTCTGGCCGAAGCGGGAGAGCGCTATCCGCGCTTCTCCGGCACGACGTTTGGGGCGGTCGTGGCCGCCGGAGGCATCGGCGGGGCGGCCGTTCCCTGGGCTGTCGGGGCGCTGGCGGATACGGGCGCGGGCTGGCGCGGAGCGCTGGCGCTCATCCCGCTCGTCATGGCTCTCCTCAGCATCTTGGTTTATCGGCTAGGACGATTGCGCCCACCGCTCGTAAAGGGCGTACTGCCGGAGGGCGAGGCGTGAGGGCGGCGGGGCGGGGGCGGAGCGGTGCCAGTCGGTCTCGAATTGGGTCTGTAATTGGCTGATGACGCTGCCCCCGGACAGCTCAACGTCGGTCTCGCGGACCCAGCCGAAGCCGGCCCTGGTCCAGTTAGTCGAGCCGGCGACGGCCCGTTCGCCGTCGAAGAGGGCCAGTTTCAGGTGCAGCCGCAGAACGTCCGGCCCGAGCCGGTAGAAGTGAATGGGAACGCCCGCCCGCCGCAGAGCGTCTACGGCCCCGGTGTTCAGGGGCGCGGGCGGCAGCCAGGGGTAGGACACGAGCGGGTCGAGCAGGACGCGCACGGTCACGCCGCGCCCCCGACAAGCGATCATTTCGTCCACCAGGTCTGTCCGGCCCATCTCGCACAGAGCGACGCAGACGGAGGATCGGGCATGAGTGAGGTTCTGCCGCAGGGCTGTCTCGGTGGGGAACTGCCCCCGCCCTGTCCCCAGGAGACGCGCCCGCGTCTGCCCCGGCGTGGCCGTGTCCTCCTCGTCAGCCCTATCAAGGGGGGCCGGGCCGGAAGGGCGCGGCGAATCGCCACCGGCCAGACGCCATTCGTCGTCGAAGAGTTCCGCCAGAGACCGCGCAATCGGGCCGCGCAGGTGGAGCATCAGGTCATGGTAGCGCCCGAACAGCGTCCCGACGTTCATGCCGCCGACGAGCGCCTCGCGGTCATCCACGACCATGAACTTGCGGTGCATCTGGGGCGGCTTGCGCGGCCAGTCGGGGAGCGGGCGCGGGTCACTGAGCCGGACGGCGACGCCGAGGGCGCGGAGCCGTCGGTATGCGCGCCACCCGTCGGCCATGATCCCCGGCAGGAAGTTTCGGCGGCCCAGGGAGCGGTCGAGCAGGACGCGCACCGCCACCCCCTGCGCCTGCTGGGACGCGAGTATATCCATCATCCTGTCGGCGAGGGGGCCGCCGAACAGGTAAAAGGCCATTCGGATGGTGTGCTGGGCACGTCCCAGTAGGGCCGGCATTTCGGCATAGGCCGCGTCGTCAAAGAGCGCAGCGGCGTCATGGCCCGCAAGGCCGGGCAGAGGATCGGACATGGAAAAGAGGGAGGACACACCTCTCCATACCCATTTCCGCGCGCGAAGGAATGAGCGCAGGGAGAGCCGCCCCACGACCGTGCGGCCCTTTCTGTTTTCTTCGCTTCCCCTGGCCCAATTTCGCTCCGATTATGCCGGCGGGGCGGGCGGTGTGGGCGGGATGACCGTGATCACGCTGGCCGCGCCCCCAGGAACCACCGAAGCCGTGCTCACCAGGCTCCCCGTGCTGTCGTAGAGCGATACCGTGTCATGGCCCGTGATCTGGCTCGGAAGCACCGACAGGGCGAACCTCCCCTGGCTGTCCGTCGTCGTTGTCAGACCTGAGCCTTGGCCCGGCGTCAGGTCGCTCGTCGGGTCATACACCACACGGTAGCCCGACAGAGGCGCCCCACTGGCAGACTGAACGCTGCCCGACACTGTCTGCTCCGAGGAGCTGGCGAAGTTCCCCCCACCCCCACAGCCGGTCAGCCACAGCGCAGACAGGCAAAGCAGGCCCACGCAGGACCGCCGCATCATAGTCGTCATATTACTCATTCTTGGTTTCCTTAAGGCAGGACCCGCCGCGCGGGCGGCGGGCCTCAGTGGGCCGACCTCAGTGGGCCGGCACCAGCAGTGTGCAGGCGCGGAAAGCATACACCCAGTAGCCCGTGAACGGCGTCAGGCTCCCCCCCGCGCCCACAGACTGGTACTGCGTCGAACCCGCCGGGTACGCATACAGCGTCCCTGACAAGACCCCCCCGGACACCGCCTGCTGGAATGTGCCCTGCGTGCCGATCACATCCTGCACCTGCACACTCGCAAATGAGACAGCGCTGGGGAACGGGTCGCCGATCATGTTCCAGCCTGCTTGCAGCGCGATGGGGAACGGCGTGCCTGTCGGCGGGGTGCCGCTGTCGTAGAGGTCGGTCGCTTTGCTCAGGCGCACCCAGTAGCCGGTGCCGGGGTGCAGGTCGGTGCGGGTCTCATAGGCCGACGTGACCGGGTTCCACACCATGAGGGTGTGGCTGCTGTCGCTGAGGGCGCCGCCCAGCCCGACGCGGGCATAGTCCTCGGGGACGGAGAGCATTTTCAGGCCCGCTGGGAACGTGTGCAGCGGCGTGGCCGGAGTGACCGCGAACGGCAGCAGGGCGGAGGCGCCGCCGCCGGGCGCGGGGTTGGTGACTGTCACCTGGGCGGTGCCGGCCGCGCTGAGGAGCGCGGCGGGGACGGTGGCGGTGGCCTGGGTGCCGGACACGACCGTGGTGGCGAGGGGAGTGCCGTTCCAGTTGACAACCGTGCCTGCCGTGAAGAGTGTGCCGGTGACGGCCAGGGTAAGGTCAGGGCTGCCTGCCTTGGCCGTGGTGGGGTTGAGGGCGGTCAGGGTCGGGGTCAGGCTGCTGATCTGGGGAGCGGGCGTGGTGCCTCGGGGTTTGAGGGTGACGCCGGGGGCCTGGTAGACGACGACGTCCGGCTGTCCGGGGGCGACGCGCAGGTCGAGCAGGAGGGCGGAAGTGCCGTCGGCGTAGTTGAGGCTGACAGTGAGGTCTGTGCTTCCCTTGCCGCGCGCTGGGCCGGCGTCATGCTTGGTGAGGAGGAACGTGAGCGGCGCATTCGGCAAGGCATGGGCCTTGAGGCCGGCGGGGCGAGACGCGCCGAATTGCGGGGTCAGCCCGAGGCTGCCGGTGTGTCCGGCGTCGGAAGCGATGTCTGCGACCAGGCCGGTGACCGCGACTGAGTTTGTGGCCGCCGCAGCGCGCGAGCTGCGAGTTCTCGGCTCCCGGATGCCGCCACCGTCCTGAGAGATCAAGCTGCCCCCGTCGTTGCTGATGACGCCGCCACCGTCCTGAGAGAGTAGGCCGGCACCATCCTGAGAGAGCAGTCCCGTCGCGGCTGTGGCAATGCCATCGGCAGTGATCGCAATGGAGGGTACAGGAACTCCAAAGGATAATGCCCCTAAAACAACCTGGGTGGGGGAGGATGGGAAAACCGAGACGACTCCCGCCGACACCCGACCGTCAGGGTTGGTGACGGTGACAGTGTGGTCGCCGGCCGGCAGGGCCGGGGAGGCGATCACAATGAGCTGCGTGCCAACTTGGCCTGATCCCTGGAGGGTGGAGTCGAGGGTGGTGCCGGTGAAGGTATTGGAGATCGAGAGTTTGCCGCCGCGCACAAAGTTGGTGCCATTGATCGTGAGGGTCGCCGTGCCGTTGGGGTTGACCTGGTAGCCAATGGGCGGGTTGATTTGCGGAGCGCCGGAGGCAAGGCTGGTTCGCCCTGATTTGCCCTGTCCCTTGAGCGCGTCGCTGGTCGGGCCTGGGGCGGGGGTGCCTTTCGACTGGATGTACAACTGATACGCTTGCAGGAAAAGGCTCGGATCTAAGGAGATTGCGTACTCCGTCTGGTCGAACGGGTAGACCTCAAACGTTTGGCTCTGAGAGCTTTGGTTGTCGAAGTTGGTGATCGTCACGGTGAAAGGGCCGGGAGCCGCGCCGGTCGTGTCCAGCGCTGCGATGACCTGCTGCGGGCCGCCCGGCTGGGCGGGCGTGGACGCCGGAATGAGGACTGTGGCAGCTTTGATCGGGGAGCCACTCGAATCGCTCACATCCACCACCGTTCCGGCCGGGTCCCCATTCCCATTGTAGCCGGGGGTGCCGAAGTTGCGGCCGGTGACAAGCAGAAATACGTTGCCGTTCGCGTCGGTGAGGGCAGTGGCGCCTTTCACCACAGGGGCATCTAAGGTTGTCAGGGTTGCCGACGCTGATTGGCCGTCCGGGTTGGTGACGACGACGGTGTGGGTGCCGGCCGACAGCAGATGGCCAAGGACATCGCCGATATTCTGTGCATCCGTAAAATTCACGGACTGCGCTGGTGCCCCATCAACGGTCACGCTTGCGCCCTTCACGAAGTGGTCGCCCTGGATAAAGACCAACTGGGTGGAGCCATCACTCGCCACAATATACTCGGCGCTCGTGATCGTGGGCGCGGGGGCCTTGAGGGTTGGGGGGGCACCGACGTTCAGGCGGAAGATCGTGCCGGCGGCGGCGCTGCCGCCGGCTGATGTCACGCCATAGAGGTCCCCATCCGTTCCTTGCGTTACCCCGGCGCGGAGATAGCTCCCATGCGTCTTCGAGTCGGTAAAGGTGTAGACCGCCGTAGCCGAGTATCCGGTCGTGCTGGACGTGTCGGCCCCGACACTGAACACGGAGCCGCCATACTCCGGTCCCCCGAACGAACCTGTGCCATACAGTTTGCCGTCACTCGCCTGGATCAGACTGTCGGTAGGTCCGGCGTTGTCGAAGTTGAGGGAGACGATTTGCGAATAGGTGAAGCCAGTGCTGCTTTTGGAGTCCGGGGCGACGCGATAGATCGTCCCCACCGCCACTCCTCCGCCGTCGAGCGTCGTGCCGTAGAGGGCGCCGTCCGCACCCTGCGTGAGACCGGAGACCGGGAACCCTCCGTCCGTGGTCATCAGGAACTCGTGGAGCGTGACGAGCTGGCCCGCCGGGGTAATCGAGAACACCGTTCCCTGCCCGTCCGCCCCGCCTGACGACGTGATGCCGAAGAGCTTGCCCCAGCCGGAGGCGTCGTGGCCCTGAACGAGCGCTCCTTGGGGGAGCGCGCCGCCCTGGTTGATGCCGCCAAGGGGCGTGGTCGGGAAGGCGTGCAGGACGCTTTCCACGAAACCGTTCGTGGTCATTCGAAAGACCACGCCTCTACCGTTATTGCCACCCCCCGAGGTGATCCCGTACAGGTAGCCGTCGGGCGTGCCGTCGGGTTTGCGCCCCAGCGTCAGCCCCCCCTGCGGCTGGCCGCCGTCCGTGCTGCCCGTGGAGGAATTCAAGCCCGTGAAGGAATGCAAGTATGAGATGAAGTACCCCGTCGCGCTGCCGGCGTCCGGCGCGAGCAGGTAGATCGTGCCTTTGCCGCTGTCACCCCCCTGGACCGTCGTGCCGAAGAAGACGCCGTTGGGCGTGCCGTCGGCGTTCAGCCCTTCGACTAGCGGGCCAGCCGGGTACTGTCCGTCAGTCGTATCCCTGCCGAACGAGGCGAGCTGCGTGACTTTTCCGTCCGGCGTCATCCGGAAGGCTTCCCCCACATCGGCATTCCCGCCGCCCTCGGTGACGCCATAGAAGTTGCCGTCGCCGGCCTGGATTAGACGCGCTTCCGCCCGCCGCCCGTCCGGCTGACCGGTGAACGTGTACAAGGGAACTGCCGTGGGCGGCGGGCCGGCGGCGCTATGCGGGTGCAGAGTGCCGTGCGGGCGCAGGGCGAAGTGGGCGCGGAGGGCACTGTGGGCCGCGCCCTGTTTTGGAGCCGCTTCGGAGGCCTTCCAGGCCAGCGGCAGGAGGCCGAACAGAACCAGCGCAAAGACCGTCTGTGGCCGCGCGAAAAACCGTGAGAGATGCATGAGTGAGTTCCTTTCCCGTCGTAACCGAACCCCGACTTTGGAAATGCCGGGACACAAAAGGGGCGGGGCTGCTCTTCGGCCCTCCTGAAGAGCGAAGCCGATGGGTTTAGCTGGTGCAGGAACAGTATACAAGCCTACCGTAAACATATCGTAAAACGAAATTGAAAGACGGCTTACACGAGGAGAAGCGGCGGGCAGAGGCGGGTCGCGCGCACAAAAATAATTTCAACCGTTTTCATACCGATTTTCCGCCGGGGGGCATCGAATCCAGAAAAGGCCGGGCCGTGACCGTGCGCCCGTCGCTGATGAAGGTGACAGCCCCCTGGTGGTCGGTGCGGAAGGTCTGGACGCCGTGGGCGTCCAGGCGAGCCAGGGTGGACGGCGCGGGATGCCCGAAGCGGTTGTGCCGCCCGCAGGAGATCACGGCCAGGCGGGGCTGGAGGCGACCGAGCCAGTCGTCCCCTGTCGCGTTCTTGGAGCCGTGGTGGCCGGCCTTGAGCACGTCGCAGGTGAGGTCCGCGTGGGCATTCAGCATAGCGGCCTCAGCCTCCGTCTCGGCGTCGCCGGTCAGGATGAAGCGCGTCCGCCCGTACTCGATCAGGAGGCTGGCCGAATAATTGTTGATGGCGGCGTCATCAGTCCCCGTGCCATATATGGCTGCCGTGCCGAAGGCGGGCGAAGGCAGCGGGTTCAGGACGGAGAGCCGAACGCCATCGCCCATGTCGAGCGTCATGCCGCGCAGAGCGCGGGCGTGGGGGATATTCCTGTGGCGGACCAGGGCAAGGAACTGGGCGTAGGCGGGGGACGGGTACAGCAGCGTGGTCCCGTCCAGGACCGTCCCGATCTCCAGGGAGCGCAGGACGGCGGCCAGCCCGCCGACGTGGTCGCCGTGCGGGTGGGTCAGCACCAGCACATCCAGCCGATTGATGCCGAGATAGCTCAGGAACGGGACGACGATCTTCACGCCGACATCGGACGCATCTCCGTCTGTTTCATCGCTGCTGCCGCCGCCGTCTATCAAGATCGTGCGCCCCCCCGGCGTCTGGATCAGGGTGCTGTCGCCCTGCCCGACATCAATGGCCGTGACGCGCAGCTTCCCCGCGTCCGGGTCAGGCCGACGGGCCAGCGCCCACCAGAGCAGGGAGCCGAGGGGGACGAGCGGGGCCAGCCGCAGCAGGCGGCGGCGTGATGCGTTTAGGGGTGGATCGCTTTTAGGCGTATCGGCTTCGGGCGTAGTGTCTTCCGTGGGCATGTGTTCCTCCATGATTAGAAGCGACCCAGGGCTGAACCCCTGGGCTTTAGAAGTGCAGGCACCCACCTGCGTGGGCTTGAAGAAGTCCCTGCGAAACAGTCTTCTGCCCGCGAAGGTGGGGAATTGCTCTATTATAGCCCTGCCGTTCAGGGCAGAGGACGGGGGCGTCTCGTTGTGCTAATGTGATGACTACGGCGGACATGATTTCTTCCCTGACGACGTGGGCCGGCCTTTTCCGGCGCTGCTTCACCCTGTTCACCATGACATTTCGCCATGACATTCGGGAATCCCTGCGTCCCAGCTTCACCCCCCGGCCCCCAATTCTGGGGGAACCGGACAACAAGCCAGCCTCCCCTGCTCCCCCAGAATTGGGAGTTAGGGGGCAAAATCAGCAGGAAAACCAAGCCCTCATGGGGAACTGTCGGGGCAGTCACCCGCCGAAAGGTCACTCCCAATGAAACCGCTGACACTGTTGTCTCTGGCGCTCCTCGCGCTGCTGCTCCTCGCCCTCGCCGTGCCTGTCATGGCAGGCCCTCTCGCCCTGTATGTCTCCCCGCAGGGGCGTGACGCCGCGCCGGGCAGCAAGGACGCTCCCCTGGCGACATTGGCCGGGGCGCGGGATCGGCTCAGGGTACTCAAGCAGACAGGCCGCCTGCCGCACGAGGGCGTCACGGTCTGGATTCGCGGCGGGGCGTATTTCCAGCACGACACGTTCACCCTGACCGGCAAGGATGACCTGTCGCCGACCCCCGTCATCTACGCCGCCTACCCGAACGAGGTGGTACGGCTGACCGGCGGGCGGGAGGTGGTGGGCTGGAAGCCGGTCACGGACGCGGCGGTCCTGAGCCGGCTGGACTCTAAAGCGCGTGGGCATGTCTTCCAGGCCGACTTGAAGGCGCAGGGCATCACGGACTTCGGGCAGATGACGCCGCGCGGCTTCGGCAAGCCTGTCACGCCCGCTGGGCTGGAGTTGTTTTTTCAGAGCGCTCCCATGACCCTGGCGCGGTGGCCCAACGCGGGGCAGTGGGCGCGGGTCGCCGGGACGGCATCGGACCAAGGCGCCAACCATTTCTCCTATGCGGGAGACAGGCCCGCGCGCTGGACGCGAGCCGAGGACGCTTGGGTGTACGGCTATTGGCAGTTTGACTGGGCCGACAGCTACGCGAAGATGACGGGCATGGACGCTGCTCATCATCAGGTTCAAACGGCCCCGACGGGCGATCTGATGGCCTACACGCCGGGACACCGCTGGTACGCGCTGAACCTGCTGGAAGAGCTGGACACACCGGGCGAGTGGTATCTGGATAGAGCAACGGGACGGTTGTACTTCTGGCCGCCCTCGAATGTCAAAAAGGGCCGCCCGACAGTCTCGCTGACCCGCGATTTGGTCCGGCTGGACGGCGTCTCTCGTGTCACACTGCGCGGGCTGACGCTGGAAGCCTGCCGGGGCGACGCGATTACCATCCGTAATGGGGCGCACAACTTGATAGACGGCTGTACGGTCCGCAGTGCGGGCAACCGTGGCGCAACGATTGCGGGCGCAACCGATAGTGGGTTGCGCGGATGTGAGATCACTGGCACTGGAGATGGCGGAATTTACCTCGATGCCGGCGACCGGAAGACGCTGACGCCAGGCCGCAACTTTGTCGCGAACTGCCGCATCCATGACTACAGCCGCTGGGACCGGACGTACCGGCCCGGTGTCGGCGTGGACGGCGCGGGCAACCGGGTCACCCACAACCTCATCTACGACGCCCCGCACAATGCTGTCTTGCTGGGCGGCAACGATCACCTCATCGAGTACAACGAGATCCACCACGTCTGCCAGCAAACCGGCGACGCAGGGGCATTCTACATGGGCCGGGACTGGACCATGCGCGGCAACGTCGTCCGCTTCAACTACTTCCACGACCTGGTCAACGAGACGGGCGTCAAGGGCGAATTCCACGACGTCATGGCGATCTACCTGGACGACACGGCGGCGGGCACTCTGATCTTCGGCAACGTCTGCGTCCGGGCGGGCCACGCGGTCGAGGTCGGCGGCGGGCGCGACGACATCGTGGCGAACAACGTCTTCGTGGACTGTCGCCCTGCCGTTTCGCTGGATGCGCGCGGGCTAGGCTGGGCGGCCAAATCTCTTGCCCCCGGCGGCGACTGGGGGATGGAAAAGCGCCTGGCCGCCGTGCCCTACAACAAGCCGCCCTATAGTACGCGCTACCCACATTTGGCGGGCGTCTTGGCGGACAACCCGAACGCGCCCAAGTACGACATGATCGGGCACAATATCGCGTTCCGCTGCCCGGACTGGCTGCAAATCCAGGACAAGGCGGACACACTTCCCGACATCAGCATCCGGGCCAATCTCACGGACCGCGACCCACTCTTCGTGGACGCCGCGCACGGCAACTATCAGCTCAAGCCCGGCTCCCCCGCCTTTGCCCTGGGTTTCCAGCGCATCCCGTTCGAGAAGATCGGGCTGGAAAGAACCCACCCCGCTCGCTAAGGCTCGCTTCCCCTCCCCAACGGGGAGGGGTAAGAGAAATCCTCACCTTCCCCCCTGAGGAGGGTCGCCGCTCGCGGCGGGGTAGGTTCGGATGGGGTAGGTCCTAAGCGCCCCCCACGCGATCAGCGCATAGTAGCACACTATCAGCGGCGCGGGCGGCGGCGGGACGGCGCGGAAGGCCCAGGCCGAGCCGCCGAAGCTGTGGACGACGGCCAAAACGCGCCCGATCCCCCACCCCGCGCCGGCCAGCAGCCCCAAGCCCCCCATGTGCCATGAACCCAAGAGCAGGACACCCGCGAAACCGAGCGGGATCAAGACGAACAGGGCGGGGACGACCAGAAGGTTAGCGAGCCAGCCGCTCAGGGAAACCTCGTCGTAGGAGGAAGCGACGATTGGCAACGACCCAAGCTGCGCCAGGCCCGACAGCCCGATGCCCTCCACGGCCCACAGGACGGCTTTTGCGGCCCATGTCGCACGGATTCGGGAGGTGATGCGCGGGCGCCAGAACTCGTCCCACACGGGCATTGTCAGCGACAGCGTCAGGATGGTCAGGAATGAGAGTTGGAAACCGGGTTCGAGCAGGGCGGTCGGCTGAAGAAGCAGAATGAGGAGAGACGCCGCCCCTACCGTCGTCGGCCCGTCCGGCTCGCGCTCGAACAGGATCGCGCCGAAGTAGAGGCAGCCCATGATGACCGCCCGCGTCACGGCGGGCCGGCCCCCGCAGACCAGCGCGTACACGATGAGGCAGAAGATGAGCAGTGCGGCCTGCATCTTGCGCGGCAGGGTGAGTTTGCGCCCCAGCCGCTCCAGCCAGAACGCCAGGATACCGACATGCAGCCCCGCCGAGGCCAGGATATGAACCGTGCCCGTGTGGACGAAGTCTGCCAGCAGGTCCGGCTTCAGTTCGGTCCGGTGCCCGATCAGAATCCCCGACAGCACGGCGGCCTCGGTCAGCGGCAGCCCGTCGTGCAGGGCGGTCAGGACGCGCTGCCGGACGGCAACGGCCAGGTGCAGGAAGGGGTTCAGCCGACTTGCCCCCAGGTCTTCCGTCGCGCCGGGCCGCTTCACGCCCAGCTCGCAGTAGACCGCCCGCCGCGCCAGATAGTCCCGCCACGAGAACGCGCCGGGGTTCGTCGCGCCGGGCGGCGTTGCCAGCGTTCCCTCCAGCCGCACCCGGTCGCCGTAGTCGAGTGTCAGCCCCCGCGCCGCCTCCGATCCCAGCGTCACCGCCGCGTCGCCCGTGACGGGGGCCGTCCGCCCCGCCGCCTTGATTTGCTCGGCGCGCAGGAAAAACGTCCACCGCCCCCCGCGCCGCGCTTCCGGGTCACTGACCACGGTGCCTGTGACCGTCACCGGTGCGGGCCGGTCCGCCCAGTGCGACACATCCGAGGCGGGGACCGTCTCAAACGCCGCCAGCCGCAGCGCCCCCGCACACAGGCCCAGAAGAAGCAGCCCCGCGACGAAAAAGGCCGGGCGACGACTTAGCGCCAGCGCGGCCAGCCCCACCGCCGCCACCCCGAACGCGGCGGCAGGCGGCAGCCAGCCCCCCGCTCCCATCCCGATCCCCACGGCAAATGCCGCCGCCCAGACCAAAAGCGGTCGGTGCCCTATCCCCAAAGCGCCCTCCCTGGCTGTCCGCCCTGAACTTCTTGTTAATCCACTGCCTTAGCAGAACCCGAAGGCGGCAGGACCAGCGAACCCATGCATCGCGCTCTTCGCGGATATAGGCGTCCACTTCTTCGGTGTTGTGAAAGACAAGCTGCCCCGGCGCTTCTGCCAGTCAAAGACCGGCACAGCTTGGTCGCGTCTTTGCAATGCAAGAAGCCACAGGCTATTGTTGGGTCGCCATGCGCCTGTCCACCTACACAATTCCGTCACAGGCGGTGCAACTACCTGACGAGTGTAACGGTCGCCCGCAACGTATGCATTTCGGTACATTTGAATCAGGCTTGCTCAAATAGGTATCCTTTTTAATTTCTACAATGGACTTCATCGTGAAAATCACAATTCCGAGGATACCAACCAGAATGCCGATTATGATTGCGATGACTCCACTATCATCTTTTTGGCCGAGTGCATTTGCCAGTTGAGAACCAGTTGAATTTTGATGGCTGATGCCCCAAAATGCACTGGCAACTCCTACAAATACAAGTATACCGCCCACCATTTGTCTTGCTGAGGTATTAAGCAGAACCGCAGGCGGTTCTATGGCAGGTTGTGGGGTCGCGCTGGGGTACGATTGGGGAGATGCCTTCTCAGAATTAGGTGACTGGTCCGCCCCACACCTTCGGCAAAAGCGGCCTGACGCGGCGGTAGGTTGACCACAATGGATACAGAAGACTTGGTCGCTCATTCTTATCCTCTTAACGACAATATCCCACCTTTATTAGCGGCACGGATCGGTACTATACCACGCTTGTGCGGCATAGAACGCTATTGCATTAGTGATCGCCACGCCTTGAAACAGTATCCAGCCCTGGCGGCGCTTCCATTCGTCCGTGCGGGCGGCGTGGAGCATGACCGCGCGAATCCGTCCGCGCAAGGCTTCTTCCGTAATGCCGATGAGTGCGACTTCCACGCGCGCCCGCATTTTACTCAGGTAGCACAAACCATGCCAAGTCTTGCTCTGAGGGCGTCGAGACGGAAATAATCACCGGCTTTTTTGTTGCAGGCCGGGCGCGGCTTATTCCGCGACGGGATTTTGCCGAGCGATCACGCCGGGAGGAAGTTCAGATTGCAGACACGAACTCGGTAACTGTCAGGCCCGCATCCCGAATCAAACTACGCAGCGTGCCCCGCGCCACCTCCTTGTGGTCGGGGACAGAAAGCGTCGCCAGGGGGCCTTCCTTGACCAGAACGATGTGACTGCCGTTCTGCCGGGACACCTGCCAGCCGAAGGCCCCGAAGACCTTCACCACATCGCGCCCACTCAGCAGGGGAACCACAGGCATCAGGCGGCGATCTCCACCAAACGGGTTTCTCGGGTGAGCGGCAGGCCGCGCTCGGCGCGGACCTCCAGGCACAGACGGATGGCATCTTCGATGTTTTCTAGTGCCTCGTCCCGCGTCTGCCCCTGGCTGACACAGCCGGGGATCGCCGGACACTCCACCACCCACGCGCCGTCTTCATCCCGATCCAAAGTCACATTGAATTTTAGGCTCATGGCGCTATTATACCAGAATGCCGCAATGCGGCTTTCACTTATCCCAAACCGACGCCGGCGCGGCAGAGGGCGCAAAGGGGAGCGGCTTCGGGTGTGTCGGGAGGGGGGGCGAGGGCGCCGCAACGGGGGCAGGGGGACCAGCCCTGCCGGCGCTTCCACTCGTCTGTGCGGGCGGCGTGGAGCATGACCGCGCGAATCCGTCCGCGCAGGGCTTCTTCCGTAACGCCAATAAGGGCAGTTTCCACGCGCGCCCGCACTTCCTCAGAGAGCACAATCCGTGCCAACTCGGCCTTTGTGGGCGTCGAGATGGAAATATCTGCCGGTTTTTTTTTGTCGCGGGCCAGGCCGCTGGCTTTGAAGTGGATGTCGGTCAGGACTCGTCCGCCCAGCTTGCTGTTCAGGCGGCGCAGCATGTCCTCTTTAAGCAGGGTCAGCTCGTTGGCCCAGACGCTGTTCTTGACGCGCACGAACAGGACGCCGTCGCGCACGGACTCGACCTGGGTAACACCTGCCACCTGCGGGCCGACGACGCCCTCCCAGTGGACTTTCGCTAGGTGGGGCCGGAGCATGGACGCTAGTTCCTGGGATTGCAGGAAGCTGTTGACGGCGCTGAATCCGGGCGCCATGCCGCGCGTTCTTCGTGTCTGCCTATCGCTCATTGCCTCGTGACCTCCCCGTTCGTGACCGAGTAGACGGCGGCGCGCTCCAGGACAGCGGGGGCGAAGGCGCGCAGGTTGGTACAGGAAAGAAACGTCTGCGAGCCGGCCTGTGCGGTCAGGTCGAACAGCAACCCGCGCCGGGCGTCGTCCAAGTCGGAAAGGACGTCGTCCAGCAGGAGCAGGGGCGGCTCGCCGACTAGCTCTTCGATCAGTTGCCGCTCGGCCAGCTTCAGGGACAGGGCGACGGTCCGCTGCTGGCCCTGCGAGCCGAACAGGCGGCAGTCTTGGCCGTTGACCAGGAAGGCGATGTCATCGCGCTGCGGCCCGCGCACCGTCGTCCCCCGCGCCGCTTCCTCGCCGGCGACGAGGGCGAGTTCTTCCAGGAAGCGCGCCTGGATGGCGGACGCTTCGGTCAGGCCGTCAATCGCGAACGACGGCAGGTACGTCACCCGCAGGTCGTCGCGCTCGTCGCTCAGGGTCCGGTGCGTCACCGACGCAAGCTGGGCCAGGCGTTCCAAAAAGAGCCGGCGGCGCTCGATCAGCCGCGCGCCGTGCTGGGCCAGGCCCTCGTTCCAGGCCGGCAGGCTGTCGCGGGCCGAGCCGGGGACGCGCCCGTCGCGCAGGTCGCGCAGGAGCCGGTTGCGCTGCTCCAGGGTCTTGCGATAGGAGCCGAGCGCGAGGACGTAGCGCGGCGAAGTTTGCGCGATCTCCAAATCTAAAAACCGGCGGCGGACGGACGGTTCGCCCCGGATGATCTCCAGGTCGCCGCTGTCGAACAAGACGGCGTTGAGCTGGCCGATGACCTCCGACAACCGGGTATGCTTGACTCCGTTGATTCGGGCGGCCTTTTTTTCGGTCTGGGACAGGGCCAGGTCTATCTCGATATCGCTTGTCTTCTCTCGAACGACGTCGGCGATGATCCGTGCCGCCGGCTCGCCGAAGCGGACCAGCTCGACATCCTTGCCGGCCCGCGACGACTTGCTGGTCGCCAGGATGTACAGGCTTTCCAGCAGATTGCTTTTGCCCTGGGCGTTGCGCCCGACAAAGATGTTCAGCCCCTCCCCCGGCTCGATACGGAGCGCTCCGTAATTCCGAAAGTTTTCCAGCTTGAGCGATGTAACGTGCATGGCGTGTGACTCTTATACTTTTATAGAAGAGTCTAATTCTTAATGGTAATAGTAGTAGGTGTGTGACTCAGTTGTGACTCAACGGGACTCTGCTAAGGTATCTTGTCGGAATCGCTCGATTCTCGCCGGATTCCCGCGCGTGTTCCCAAGAGGCGCGGCGACTTCCGCCCGAAATCGCCTGATTCAGCGAACCGCGCTGAGTCACATCAGCCTGTGACTCACCTGTGACTCAAGGCCGGATTTTGTGACTCTGTGACTCAAGGAGATTCGTTGAGTCACAAAAGGCGCTTGTTGAGTCACGCTGAGTCACAGTGAGTCACAACTTGAGTCACAGCCTGTAGTGTCACATCCTATCCCCGGCGCAAGCGCCGACCCTTCCCTTCGAGGGAAGGGTGTGTCAAGGGAGGTTAATCGGTATTTTGGAAGGCTCTCC
>JAABUH010002391.1_pt1 | contig 18092 bp, 20 predicted proteins | sample 5559121 | NCBI WGS metagenome assembly JAABUH01 (sample SAMN10711871, study PRJNA513364) | rock metagenome | isolation source: Antarctica rocks | place: Antarctica: Victoria Land, Battleship Promontory nord | collected 2015-12-28
CAGTCCTCAGCCTGACACTTCGGTGCATTCATCCGCCCAGTCTAGCCGATCGACGCCCAACTGCGTAAGTCCTAACTCCTATACCCCCCGCCCCGGCCACCCCCGATACTTGACCGCAGGGGTGCGCGCCGCGCCGCGCCTGTGCGACCAGCGGCACCGACCAAGGGAGCAGCGATGCGACGACTCGGCGGCGTCCTCCTCGTCCTCCTCGGTATCCTCACCGCGTGCGGCTCGTCCGGCGCGGGAACGACCGTGCCCGCAGCGGCCCCCGCGACCGCGCCGCCCAGCCCCACCGCCGCCCCGCGCACACCCACCGCCCGCCCGGCCCCCACGCGGTCGCCGATCCCGACGCCGACCGCGACCAGACCCCGCCCCACCCCGACCGCCACCGTCGTGCCGACCGTCGCCCCGACCCCCACCACGGCGCGGGCTGCCGTCGTCGGCACCGCCACCGAGGCGAGCGGGCGCTGCTCGGCGGGACTCCCGGTGGGCTTCACCCCGTCCGGCGCGGGGGACGATACCTGGCTCAGCGCCGACCGGCTCATCGCCATCCAACTCGCCGCGCCCGCCCCGACCGCGCCGATCTCGCTCGACGGCGCGACGGACGCCGCCCTCGTCGGTCTCCGCGCGACCATCCCGGACGCCCGCGAGCAGGGACGCACGAAGGCGGCGGGGAGTCGGCGCGTCGCCTTCACCGGCAGCAGCGACGGCAAGGCCCGCTGGGGCACGATCGCCGTCCGCGCGTTCGGCCTCGACTTCTGCCAGGTCACCGTCATCGCCACCATCGGGACGACCCGCTTCCTCGACCCACTCATCGAGGCGACCGCCGGTTCGCTGAGCGCCAGGAACCCGCGCCCCGCCCCGGTCGGCTACCTGGCGCTCGGCGACTCCTACGCCGCCGGGGTCGGCGCGAGCGATCCGCCCACGCGCGGCTACGTCCCCCTCTTCGCCGACACCCTCCTCGGCCCGACCGGGCAGCCGCTCGCCGCGCGCAACCTCGGTATCCCCGGCGCGACCAGCGCCGACCTCCTGGGCGATTGGGCGGCGCGCGGCGCGGACGGCACCGGCCCGCTCGCCGGGGCGGTCCGCACCCTCGGGGCGGGCGGCATCACCGTCGTCACCCTCGACATCGGCGGCAACGACATCCTCCGCCTCCTCAAACCGGGCGAAGCCTGCGCCGGCGCGGCGATCGACGGCGACCCCTGCCTCGCCGCGATGCGCGAGCAACTCCGCGCCGTCAGCGCCGTCAACATCCCGCCGATCGTCGCCGCGCTCGTCGAAGCCGCCGTGCCGGGGACGCAGCTCCTGGTCCTGACCTATCCCAACCCCTTCTCGACCGGGCAGGGTGGCATCACCGCAGCCCGCACCGATCTCGCGATGGGCGAACTCAACGCCATCATCGGCGGCACCGTGCGCGACAATACCGCGCGCGCCGCCACACGCGGCGTCATCCTAACCCTCGTGGACCTCGCCCCCACCTTCGCCGGACGGGGCGGCACCCTCACCCACATCCGCGACACCCCGCCCGATATCCACCCCACCGACGCCGGCCACGCCGCCATCGCCGACCTGCTCAAGGAGGCCCGTACCTCGCGATAGCCGGGCGACGCTTCGCCTACGACAGCACGCTCCGCGAACGGTACGAGCAAGCCAACAAAAGGGATCGCTATCCAGGCCCATATCGGGTATACTATACGTTGCACGGTATACCATGCAACGTATAACGGAGGGAAGGATGAGCGAAATTGGCGTGCAACTCGGACGCTTACGCATCGAGCGACATCTGACGCAGCAGCGATTAGCCGACCAGACCGGCCTGCGCCGAGACACCATCTCGGCGCTCGAGCGCGGCAAGAGCCAGGGGATCGACTTCGCCACACTGGCGCGTCTGTGTGATGCGCTGGCCTGTACGCCGAACGATCTGCTCGTGTTGTCGCCTTCGGCCCACGTCGTGCCGGTACTCGGTGGCGAGGATGAGGATACGATCATCGCGGAGCGACTGGCCGAAGTCGACCTGAACGCCTTGATCGCCAACCCTGGTATGGAGCCACGCGAAATTGCGGTGGAGGAAACACCCGTATACCTGTTCTGCCCCGCCACCGCCGAAGAGATCGCGCCTACGAGCGGTCGGCGTCGTTAAGTGGCCTAGCGGTATCTGTTCACACCCCAATGTCGCGACGATCTGGATGGGCTGACCAGGCGACAACACCTCTTACTGATGCGAATCGTGGCCGACGTAATCCCCAGAATAGTGCAAGACCCGCGCACGGTGGGTGAGCGAAAATCTGGCCCGCTCAAAGACTGCTACGGATTCACGCTCTCCGGTTCGGGGGCGGCGTATCGCCTGATCTATACAGTCAGGGACGAGGTGGTAATCTTCATCGCCGTCGGCCCGCACGACGCCGCATATCGGGACGCGACGAAACGCATATAACACCAGGGGGGAGGATCCGCACGCTGTGTACAGGTCGGAGGCGTTGCGGCACATCCCTGCGTAATGCCACCCGGCGCAGCACCTTCACTCGCGACAACGCGCACCCCGCCCGGCGTAGTGCTATCGATACAGAGGGGCTATGTCATCCGGCAACCCGTGGGACGACCACGCCGCCGCCTACGCCGACGCGGTCGCCCGCCGCGAACGCGCCCTCGCGCCCGGCGTCGGCATGGACCCGCCCCTCGCCCGCCTCCTCGAACTCCTCGGCACCGTGCGCGACCAGGCGGTGCTCGACGCGGGCTGCGGCGAAGGCTTCCTCGCGCGCATCCTCGCCGCACGCGGCGCGCTCGTGACCGGCATCGACCTCGCCCCCCGCCTGATCGCCATCGCGCGCCAGCACGATCAGGCGGCGGCCATCGCCTACCGCGTCGCCGACCTCTCCCGCCCGATACCCGACCTCGCGGGCCACTTCGACGCCATCGGCAGCTACCTCGTCCTCAACGATGTCGCCGATCACCGGGGCTTCGCCGCGAGCCTCGCCGCGCTGACCCGACCGGGCGGTCGCGCCGTCCTCGCCCTCAACAACCCCTATTCGTCCGTGGTGCGTGGGCATCTGACCGACTACTTCGCGGACGGCGCGCGCGCCACCTACGGCGGGATGAGCGCCGCGCTCGGCGGCACCGTCGGCTACTACCACCGCACGCTGGCCGAATACCTCGCCGCCTTCCTGGCCGCAGGCTGGCAACTCGCCGCGCTGGTCGATGTCCCCGCCGCCCCGCGCGACGATCTCCCCCTGCCACCCGGCAGCCGCTTCCCCTTCTTCACCGTCCTCGCCTTCGACAAACCCTAACCCGAAGCGCCGAGGGGCATCACCTCCCGCACCGTATCCGCCCAGGCCATGCAGCCGGGGCAGTGTGCCCTTCATGGGTAGTGGCTGCCCTCCGGGGTACAGTGTGCCCTTCAGGGGTAGTGGCTGCCCTCCGGGGTACTGCGTGCCCTTCATGGGGAGCGGCGGCTCTCTGGGGTGGTGGCTGTCCTCCGAGGCAGCGGCTACCCAACGCCCGCCGCGCCCCTCCCACACGCGCTGCGGTTAGTCTGTACACAGCGCTGCATCAGCTGAATACGAGGGGAGCATGGAGGTGAGGGTGGTCGCGGTGCCGCCGCGTACGTGAGTCCGGGGTTGCACTACCCATGAAGGGCACACTGCCCCGGCGAAGGGCGGCTCACGCCGCCACAAAGTCCCTCCGGGGACTACCCCTCGGGCCATAACCAGAAGCGCGAGGAGTGGCGCTGCCCCCTCTCCTGGGATGGGCGGGTGCCCCTGGACGGCAGGGTGCCGCCCGCAGGCGGCGGGGGTGAAGGGCCACCCCGTGCCGCTGCCTCAGGCATAAACGCGCCCCCTCTGTCGTTCTATCGAGAGACGCACGCCACACACGGCGTACCGACGCCACCGACAACCCGACTATGCACGATGAGGAGTACCATGAAAGTCGAGATCTGGTCCGACGTCTTCTGCCCCTTCTGCTACATCGGCAAGCGCCGCTTCGAGGAGGCCCTGGCCCAGTTCCCCCAGCGCGAGAACGTGGAGCTCGTCTGGCACAGCTTCCAGCTCGATCCCGGCGCCCCGGTCGAATCGCCCGACACCACGCAGGAGCGCCTCGCCAAGAAGTTCGGCAACGCCGAGCGCGCCCGCGCGATGAACGACCACGTCACGCAGCTGGCCGCCGAGGTCGGCCTGCGCTACGACTTCGACCGCACCCCCGTCACCAACTCGTTCGATGCCCACCGCCTCGGCCACCTCGCCGCCGCGCACGGCCTCGGCGACGCCGCCGAAGAACGCCTCTTCGCCGCCTACTTCGTCGAGGGTCGGCACGTCGGGCGGCACGACTCGCTCGTCGAACTCGGCGGCGAGATCGGCCTCGACAAGGGCGAGGTCGCCGCGATGCTCGCGGGCGACGACTACGCCGACGCCGTCCGCGCCGACATCGCCGAGGCGGCGGAACTCGGCATCTCCGGCGTCCCCTTCTTCGTCTTCGACCGCAAGTACGGTGTCTCCGGCGCGCAGCCGAGCACTGCCTTCCTCGATGTCCTCAACACCACCTGGGCCGAGCGCAGCCCGCTGACCATGCTCACCCCGGCGGGCGCGACCGACGCCGACGCCTGCACCGGCGACATCTGCGCCGTCCCCGCTGCGGTCGCGCAGGCGCACACCGACGACTAAACCGAAGCGCCGATGGAAACCACATACCGTATCACGGCTGTGCTCAGTCCGCGCAAGCGGATAGTATGCCCTTCACGGGTAGTAGCTGCCCTCCGGGGCACTTTGTGGCCGGAGGCCATTCAGCCGGGATAGTATGCCCTTCATGGGTACAGTGTGCCCTTCATGGGTAGAGGCTGCCCTCCGGGGTACCTCGGTCCGCCGGCAGACCACACCGACCATGCGCCTCCGACCGGCGCTTCAGTTTAGGACGCCGCGAAACGACGCCGTGGGACGGGGGCGCGAACGCTACCCCCGCCCCTTTTCGAGGATGCGAAGAAAGGCCGGGGCGCTGAGGATGGCAATACCGGCATACTCGCCCAGGTCGAGCAGATCGTTGTCCGCCGAGATCAGATAATCGACGCCCCCCTGCGCGGCGGTGGCGAGGATGTGGGCGTCAGCGGGATCGCGGTCGAACGTCGGCAATGCAGCGAGGGTGATAATTTCAGCGCGGGAGAGCAAATCGAGCAGCTCGCGCATATGCCCCGGCAGGCTCCTGAACTTGCGCGTCAGTTCGGGGCGGGCGGTAACTTCGAGATATTCGGTGAGAAGGGCGGGAGAGCTAACGAGTCGATACCGATCGGCATGGTCGAATAGCAACCGTCCCCAAACCCCGGAGGGATTGATGAGGCCGCGTACCAGGACAACGGTGTCGAGGACGGCCCTAGGCGTCTTTTGCACGCACGCCCTTGACCGCCTGATCGATCGCCTCGTTAATCTCTTCCTCGGTATAGCCCTCGTCCACCGCCTCTTGCCGAACCGGGGCGAAGCGCCGATAGAGTTCGGCTAGCCACGGCGAGCCGACCGCATCAGGCACGGTTTGTAGCTTCTTGATGTGCAACTCCTCTCCTTCGACACTGATTTGGAGAAGACTGTCATCGGTGATGTCGAGTTCTCGTCGAAAGTCGGCGGGGATAGTGATCTGACCGCTACGGAGTGGGCGGACGGTGCGGGTAAGGCGCTTGCTCTCGGCCATCGGGACTCTCCCGCCATCGAACTATCACACATTTTTCGTACACACATTTCGTATTTTACATCTTTCTCGCGCTGACGACATCCCTGTACGCCACGCCCCGATGATTGACACCCCGTAGCCAGCACCCCACAATAACGCCGCGATGAGGCACCGCTTGCCTGTCGCCACGGTCATCGCGCAGGGAGGGACGATGTCGCCGCTCGCCGCATGGGCAAACTTCTACGTCATCGCGGGCACCGCCGCCGCGACGCTGACCGGCCTGATGTTCGTGGTGCTCACCCTGATCGTCAACGCGACGAGGCGGCGGTCGAACGCGGGGTTCGGCGTCTATAGCACGCCCACCGTCGTCCACTTCGGGGCCGCGCTCCTGCTCACCGCGCTGCTCAGCGCGCCGTGGCCGGACCTCTGGGAGGCGGGCATCCCGCTCGGCTGCCTCGGCCTCACCGGACTGCTCTACGGCGGTGTGGTGGCGCGGCGGGCCACCATCGCCGCGCGTAGCGAGACCTATCGCCCGGTCCTGGAGGACTGGCTCTGCCACACGATCCTGCCGCCCATCGCCTACGCCGTCCTCCTCGTCGCGGCGTTCGTCCTCCCCCGGCACCCGACCCCGGCCCTCTTCGCCGTCGGCGCGGTGGTCATCCTCTTCATCCTCCTCGGCATCCACAACGCCTGGGACATCGTGACCTATTTCACCGTCGAGCATGGGCCAGCGGGGGAGGAGCACAGCAAGGAGTAGCCCCCAACCATCGCCGCCGTGCCGTCACCCGGCCCCGCCAACAGCACGCGCCCACCCGATCGACAGCCACGCCCGCGAACGCGCAACCCGCCGATCGGGAAAGGTTGAGCCGCGCAACGCCGCACGCATCTACCCAGACGAGGGACACGACAAAAACGACCCCGCCCCTCGATGAAGGGCGAAGCCATTGCCTGGAGCAACACGCAGAATGCCCGACCACCGCGCCGCGCCCACCCCGTGCGGGCGGGCTGCGCCGGTGCCGCCTATGGCCGCCCCCGGCCGGGGCAGTGTGCCCTTCATGGGTAGCGGCTGCCCTCCGGGGTACAATGTGCCCTTCAGGGGTAGTGGCTGCCCTCCGGGGCAGCGGCTACCCTCCGGGGTACTGCGTGGCCGCAGGCCAGCCAGCCGGGGCATTGTGCCCTTCATGGGTAGCCGGTACCCCCTCGCGGGGTGTTTCAACCCCACCGGCAGCCCACGCCCGCCGTGTCCCCCCCACCAGCACTGCGGTTGAGGTGCCTATCGGCGCAACAGCGCACGGCACACCCCTGACCGACTACTCGGCGATGATAACGATCTGCCGCGCCTGTCGCTCGGCGGGCCGGGCCGCGTCGTCGCCGAGCGCGAAGGTGACCGCCTGCCCCTCGCGCAACTCCTCGAACGCCCCCGCCGCCAGCGCATCGCGCCGGAACGGGATATCGTCGCCGCCATCGTCGGGGCGGATGGTGCCGATACCGAGCGCGATCCGCACGCCCTGGATGATGCCCTGTTCTTGCATTGCTGTTCCTTTCTCTGCCGCGCCGCCGCGTCCCGCCCGATCACTCGCAGGGGCCAACCGCACGGCGCAGGAGGGCTCAGTCCGTGATCGCCGCGCCGATCAGCCCCTCGATCGCCGGTCGCCCAACCAGTCGCCGCGTCGCTTCCGTCAGCGGCCCCGCGCCGGGCGTGAAGCCGACCACCGCGAAGTCCTCGCTCGTCCCCTCCGGGCTGTCGCCAGCCGGATACTCTTCCTGCTCCACCCAGACGAATTGACCGTCGCGGGCCGGGTGGTGCCAGGCCGCGATCTGCGTGGCGAGCGCGCCCGTGCGGGCGGCGAGCGGGGCGATCCCGATCATCGGGTGCTGTTGCGTGGCGAGGCCGATCGTCCGCTCCCCCTCCTGGAAGATGCGGATGCGGCAACTGCTATGCCCGCCCGGCACCGCCAGGCGATACCGGTAGTCGTGGGTCTGGGCCATCATGGCGGGGCTCCTTCCGGGTGGGGCGACCGCGCCAACCTGGCGCGGAGGGCGTGCGGCGCGGGCGCGGGACACGCGGCGGATGCCGCCCTCGTTCACCGCGCCTACTCGCCTGCTCGCACCACTCGCCTACTTCGTCAGGCCAACGGCGTCAGATAATGGATCACCGCCCAGACGTGGCAGGCGCTCCCGGCGATCACCAGCAGGTGCCAGAGGGCGTGGGCGTCGAAGACGCCGGGGCGCAGGCGCGGGCGTCCGGTGGCGAAGACGACCGCCCCGATCGTATAGATGATCCCGCCCGCCAGGATCCAGGCCACCCCCGCCAGCGGCACGACCGCCAGGAAGGCCGGCGCGGCGAGGAGCGCGAGCCAGCCCATCGCCACGTAGAGCCCGGTCGAGAGCCAGGCCGGCGCGTGCATCCAGCCGATCTTCAGCGCGATCCCGGCGCACGCCAGCGCCCAGATCCCCGCCAGCAGCCCCCAGCGCCAGCCGCCGTGCAGCGCCAGCAGGCAGAAAGGGGTGTACGTCCCCGCGATCAGCACGAAGATCATCATGTGATCGACGCGCAACGAGCGGGCGATGCCGACCGGGCCGAGCGGCAGCGCGTGGTGCGCGGCGCTCGCCGCGTAGAGGGCGAGCAAACTGAGGCCGAAGACCACGAACGCGGCGAGCGCGCTGACGGAGCCGGTGCCGAGCGCCAGGCGCACCAGCAACACCAGCGTGCCGAGCGCGAGGGCCACGCCCGCGAGATGGGTCAGCCCGTTGGCGGGCTCTCGGATATAACGGAACAAGAAGTCTCCCAGCCGAACGCGGCCCAGGGGTAGTCGAGGGGAACGACCGCCCGCCACGCCGCCGAGCGTGGGCCGGACGGCGGCGCGGCGGCAGGCCGTGGCGGGTAGCCGGGAGATGCGTGAGCGGGAGATGCGTGAAAGGAGGGCTAGTTCGCGTCGCGTTGCGCGATCAACGCCTTATAGGAGTGGAGATCGCCGTTGTAGAAACAGCCGTCGCCTTCGCGCTCCTCGCCGACCGCCGCAGTCGGATTCTCCACCAGCCGCACGATCTGGCCCCGGTTGGCGACCAGGTCGCTCCACTGTCGCACCAGCGCCAGGAAGCGATTGCGGGCGGTGCCGACCCCTGTGCGCCGATCCGTCGCGGCGCACGGCTCGCAGAGGGACGCGATGTACGTGCGCGGTGTGACGGTGAGGAGGGACGGGCGCGTGTGATACGCGGCATAGGCGAAGCGATAGCGGATCTGCGGGTGCGACGGCTCGCGCCCGCAGACGCTGCACGAAACATCGACGGTCAGCGGATTGACGATCGAGGCGTCGTCGCGGACGCGCGAGGGTGCTTTCATGCTGCCACCTCCAGGGGCCGAAGCAACGGGCGGAGCAGGGTGCTCAGGTCGTCGGGATCGCATGGGGTGATGACCAACCCGGCGAAGCCGCGCCCCCGATAGCCCGCGAATGGCACCGCGCCCGACTTGGAGAGGAGGACCACCGGGATCGTCCCCGCCGCCGCGAGCAGGCGCTCGATCACATCCCAGCGCTCGCTGCCCGGCTGATCGGGCGAGGCGACGAGGATCAGATCGAAGCGCGTGGTGGCGAGGCGGGGGAGTGCTGCGGCCACGGTATTGACCGTCGTCGCCGTATGCCCGTCCGCGCCGCTGACCGCGTGCAAGAGCGCCTGCACAGCGGCGTCCGTGCTGATGACGAGCAAGCTGGCTGGAGGTGTGGACATAAGGTGGCTCCTGGATTGCGGTGCAACGGTACTCCGACAGGCACACAGCGCCCCGATGCGCCCCATGTAGCGGTTCCCCTCATACCTCTCAAGGAACTGGTACCAGTATACCGCATTCCCCGCGTCCCCGTGGCCGACCGGCCCGCACGCGGCGACCCATCCGCGCCCGCGAACGGGCTGGAAAGCGCCCACATCGCCCTGTCGCGAACCGAATCCGCAGCGGCCCCGTTACTGGACCCAACCGCGAGCAGCGTCGCCACTGGCGGGCCGCACCGCAGGGTCGGTACGGCCCGTCCGCTCCGTCCATATACGGGTATTGTGCCCTCGCGTCCATGTCGCGAATGGCCTTTGCGGCGGTCCGATCGTGCCGCAGGGAGCCCCGCGTCGGGGGTCTGCGCGCGTCGCGGGGTGCGGTACCGCCCGCATCAGTCGCCCGCGCCGAGCTGTCGGAGCAGCGCCGGCAGATCGAGCAGGCCGCGATGCGAGGCGATCTTGCCGTCGGCGACGGTGAAGAAGCGGTAGCGAGCGACCTCGAACGGCTTGCCAGAGGCCGGCAGGGCGCGGAACGGCCCCGTCTGCACCCCCCGGAACGTCTCGCAGACCGCGACCGTGTCGCCCTCGCCGACGATGGACTCGATGATCGTCCGATGGCCCGGAAATGCGGCGTCCGTGATTGCCAGGGTGCGCTCCAGCCCCGCCCGATCGCGCGGCTCGAACGAATAATCGTAATAATCCGGGGCCAGGAATTCATCGAGCCCCGCCCGCTTGCCGCCATTCCAGACCGCCGCGGTGTAGCGCGTGACCAGCGCCGTGTTCGCCTCGACCGACATCGTGCCCTCCGCTCCTCGCTGATCTAGTCAACCTCCTTGACCATCCCAATACGATATACTACCGGGCGGAGATAGTCAATCTTCTTGACCATATCGGGCGAACCAGGAGACGCGCGGATGAGTGCCACCCCCAACTTCGAGCTGACGCTCCTGCTGACCCTCGGCTCGCGCGTGGTGCTCGACGAGCTCCACAGCGGCCTCGCCACGCTCGGCTACGACGATGTCCGCCCCGCGCACGGCTTCGTCTTCCAGCGCATCGCGCATGGCGGCGCAACCGGCGGCGAACTCGCCGCCTTCCTCGACATCACGAAACAGGCGGCGAGCGAGCTGGTGGCCGATCTCGAACGGCGCGGCTACGTCGCGAGCCGACCGCATCCCACCGATCGGCGCGGCAAGATCATCACCCTCACCGCGCGCGGCTGGGACTGCCTGCGGGCGAGCGCGACCATCCTGGGCGAACTCGAAACGCGCTGGGCCACGAGCATCGGCGCGGAACGGCTCGCCGCCCTGCGCGCCGACCTCCGCCACCTGATCGCCGAGACCAACGGCGGCACCCTCCCCCAACGCTTCCGCCCCGTCTGGTAACACCGGCGACGGGTGGCGAATCCCCTGGAGGGGAGCCACTCCCCCGGAGGCATTGCGCCCTTCATGGGTGGGAGCCACTGACGAATGACGAATAGGAATCGCCCACACCGCCGCCACGCGGCCACGCCGATCCGCTGAGCGCCCAGGCGCGGGCGACGCGGCGAACCAAACGGGGGAAATATCGATGGCGTAGCTGTCATCCTCGCTGCCAACTGGTATACTCCCCGCCCTTATCATCGGGCTGAGGAGTCGTTATTGTGGGGGGGGCGATGGCCGAGGAGGCCCGCGCGCGCCAGAAGCGGCGCAGCGGCATCGCCGCCGGGGTACTGATCGTCCTGCTGCTCCTCACCCCCCTGCGCCCTGGTCGTCTATGGGGTGTGGTATCCGCAGTACGGCGTCACCGACTGGCAACTCGCGGCGCAGCCCGAGACGCGCCTGACCTATCCGGGGGCCGTGCGGAACGACTGTATCCGTGACGGGGGTGGCCTGAACATCGAGGGGCGTACCCGCGCGAACGTCAGCTGCTCCGCGACGAGCGCGGGCGATCCCGAGGCGATCCGCACCTTCTTCGATGGCGCGCTCGTCGCCCGTGGCTGGCGTGCCATCGACGACGTGCGCTGTATCTCCCCGACCTCGATCACTATCCGTCCTTCATACTGGCGGCGGGACGAGCGCGTCATCGTGCTCGAATTCGGGCAGTATGAGTACAACGCCTTGGCGGGACAGCCCTACTATGGCCTGGATTTCTTCGCCTGCCCGGTGGGATCGGACGAACGGCCACCGCAAACGCCCATACCGAGCCCACCGCCAAGCGTGACCCCGACCCCGCTTCGCGCCCCAACGAGCGTCCCCACGGTCAACCCCGGACCGGGCCTACCAACCACCTTCCCAACGCCGACCCCCTGATCCCCTTCTCGCCCGCTCGCCCCCTCGCCCTTTCGCCCACTTCGTCCTTCGTCCTTCCCCGCCCCCTATTCGTCATTCGTCACTCGTCATTCCGCCCCTAATCCGCCTCAACAGAGGCAGGCGCGGCGGGCCGACGCGGCGCGAGGCGCGGGCGCATGGTGGCGGCGGCATCCTTGTCTGGCACGCGCAGGGCCAGCACGACGCCGATCAGCGCCAGCGCGGCGGCGGCGAAGAAGGCGGCGCGATAGGCAGTCAGGTTCGGCGTGAGCACGCCGCCGATCAGTTGCATGGGGCCGAGCGCGGCGAGGACGCCGCTCAGCAGCGCGACGCCGAGCGCCGAGCCGATCTGCCGCTGCGCGCTGGCGAGGGTCGAGGCGTGGCCGGTCTGGGCGGAGGTGATCGTGGCGAAGCTGGCGGCCTGGTTCGGCAGGAAGATGTAGGCCATCCCCACCCCGATCAGGAACATCAGCCCCCGGATCGGCCAGGGGCCGCTGGTGATGCCGACGAGACCGAAGACGCCCGTGACGACCGCCATGCCGATCAGCCCCCCGGCCATCAGGCGGCGCGGGCCGATGCGCGGGTAGAGCCGCGCGACGAGCTGCGTGGAGACGACGCCGCCGAGCGCCTCCGGGAAGCTGGTCAGCCCCGATTCGAGCGGCGAGGCCCCCCGCGCCTCCTGCAAGAAGAGCGGGACCAGGAAGAGGATACCGCTGAAGCCTGCCGTGCTGAAGAACGAGACGCCGAGGGTGCTGCGGAAGAGGCGGTTGCCCAGCAGGCGCAGATCGACCAGCGGCGCGGGCGCGCGCAACTCCACGCGGACGAAGGCAACCAGCAACGCCAGCCCCAAGAGCCCACTGACGGCGATGCCGGGGCTGAGCCAGCCGCGCGTCGGCCCCTCGGTGAGGGCGTACATGGCGAGCGCGAAGCCGACGCCCGAAAGGGCGAAGCCGGGGAGGTCGAACGCCCCGGCGTGCTCCTCGCGGTGCTCGTCGAGGCAGAGCGCGCCGAAGATCAGCGCGGCGAGTCCGACCGGCACGGTGACGAAGAAGGCCCAGTGCCAGGAGAGGTACTGCACCACGAAGCCGCCGAGGATCGGGCCGGACGCGGGGCCGACGATCGTGGGGAACATCAGCAGGCGCGAGATTCGCACCCGCTCCTCCGGGGGGAATGCCCGATAGAGGAGGGACATGCCGACCGGGGTCAGCAGACCACCCCCCGCCCCTTGCAACACCCGGAAGAGGACGAGCTGTTCGAGGCTGCCCGCGAACCCGCACGCGAGCGACGCCCCGGTGAAGAGGGCCAGGGCGAGAACGAAGGTGCGCTTGGTCCCCCAACGGTCGCCGAGCCAGCCCGACGCCGGGATGAAGACGGCCACGCTGACGAGGTAGCCGACGATCACCCCCTGCGTCGCGGCGGGGGCGACGTTGAACTGCCGCGACAGGGTGGCGATGGCGACGTTGATGATCGAGCCGTTGAGGGAATTGAGGAGCATACTGGCGACGTACACGACCGCCACGACGATCCGTTGGTCGATTCGGCGCGCGCGCACGGAGCCTCCATAGCGAGTCGGCAGTCGGCAGTCGGCAGTCGGCAGAGAGAAGTCCGTAGTCCGTGGTCCGTAGTCCGTAGATAGGGCGTTGCTCGGTGGAAGCACTATCTAAACCGAAGCACCGATGCGAACCACATACCTTACTGTATCCGCCCAGTCCGCGCAGGCGGACTTCGTGGCCGCAGGCCATCCAGCCGGGGGTTTCAACCCCTCGGTTGACCCACGCCCGCGGTGTCCCTCCTATAAGCACCTCGGTTTAGGGCGTCGCTCGGCGGGATGGCTAGCGTGGGGATATGGTAGCAGCTTCACGCGCCGCTGGTGCGGTTCGCAGGCGGCGTAGCTGCCGATAGGCTACAGCGCACTGTACCAGACTTAACCCGAGCATGAGGCAAGACATCACCATCAGGAAAGCGCCTATGCTAACCGGGAGTCGATCCGGCACGGGCAACATCGCTTGGAGTTGGTGGAGCCGGTATCCTGCCCACACCCCCGCACCGCTCGCGGCGATCTGGACGATCGAGAGCACCATTATCGTGATCGCCCGACGGCGCGCTCATTCGCTGCCTCTGGCCGCCGATCGCTCAGTGATGATGGTGCTATTCCGCAATGTCACGGTTCAGCTTGCGGCAATGGACAACAATGCCGCCGTGCGTTAGCGACGTAACCGCCAGATCGCAATCGCGAGTTGCATCAGCGCCACCACGCCACCGAGGCAGGCGAGGAGAACCACACCATAGTTGGGCGCGCTCGCGGTGAGTTGCCACCAGATTTGTAGCAGCCACACGATGCATTGTAGTACAGCGAGCACCGCCAACCATACCGCTCGCCGACTCGTCATGGTCCCGCCACCCCGCCACCCTGCTGCCGTGCGCTCATTTGCTACCGTTCTCATTCTCTGCCGCCTGCCGAATCTTCTCACGCACCACACCTCACGACCAGATCGCCCGCCGCTATAAGCCGAGTTCGCGACCGTCGCGGGCGAGTTCGTCGAGCGCGGCTTCTTCCGCCGTCGCGCGTCGTTGCCGATAGGCGAGGACATCGGCAACGTTCACGCGCCGGTGTGTCCCGATGCGCGCATAGGGGAGTTCCCCGCGTTCGAGCAGTTGAATGAGCAAGGGCCGGGAGATGTTCAGCAACCCGGCGGCCTGTTGCGTTGTTAACCGCCGATGGCGCGGCACGATCGCAACCGCGTTATCCAGGGCGAGTTGGTGGACGACCGCGCTGAGCAGGCGATACACCGCTCGGGGGAGGGCGATCGCTTCATCATCCATCCCGACAAGCCGCGCCGGTTGCCCGCCCTGTCGCGCCAGGAACGCCTCCACCTCGGCGATAGCAGCGTGCTCTGCGGCACTCGCGGTGCCCGCCTCGCGGTCTGCTGGTGCGCTACGCGCGGTGTTTCCTCGCAAGGTTGTGTTCATCACCCCCGCCTCTCCCTGCTGCTCTGTATGAGCGGTGGCCGATCCGCAACAAAGGCCATTCTATGAAGCACATAACTGAAGCACATAATCGAAATAAACGCAGCCCTCTCTCGCCGCCCGCTTCCGGGCTACGGTGTATTTGACGCCACCCGGGGGCACCGCCAACGTGGGAGCGGGGCTTCGTTGTGGCGGTGGGGAAGTGCCGGATGGACCCGCGCCCCTGCCGCGATCACCGCCCGCCTGTGCAGCCAAGTGGCATGGAAGTTGCTTAGCGAACGATGAACAATCGCCCACGCACCGTCCGGTGCGGTTTTTTTGTTCCCACTGGGGGGGCCGGGAGATACCGCAACGGAGCGCGGTGGGTACGGTTGCGCGCGGCGACGTGCCGCATGACCGTAGGAGCAGAAAGAGCGAACGATGACAGGGACGACCATCTGGAGTGGCAAACCATACCCCCTCGGGGCGACCTGGGACGGGGAAGGGGTCAACTTCGCGATCTTCTCCGAGCATGCCACCGCCGTGGAACTCTGCCTTTTCGATAGCCCCGCAGCGCCGCTCGAATCGGTGCGGATCCCGATCGCGGATCAGACCGATCAGGTCTGGCACTGCTACCTGCCCGGCGTCCGTCCCGGCCAACTCTACGGCTACCGGGTCCACGGCCCCTACGAGCCGCAGCACGGCCTCCGCTTCAATCCGCGCAAGCTGCTGGTGGACCCCTACGCCAAGGCGCTCGCCGGGGAGATCACCTGGGACACCGCCGTCTACGGCTACACCATCGGCTCCGACGCGGCCGACCTGGCCCCGGACGACCGCGACAGCGCGCCCTTCATGCCGCGCGGCGTGGTGGTGGACCCGGCGTTCGATTGGGGCGACGATCACCTGCCGAACACCCCGCTGCACGAGTCGATCATCTACGAGGTCCACGTCAAGGGCTTCACCAAGCAGCACCCCGCCGTGCCGCAGCCCTTGCGCGGCACCTACGCCGGGTTGGCCTACCCGCCGGTCCTGCGCTACCTGAAGGCGCTCGGGATCACGGCGGTGGAGCTGCTGCCGATCCACCAGTTCGTCAACGATCAGCACCTCGCGGACGAGGGGCTCAGCAACTATTGGGGCTACAACTCCCTCGCCTACCTCGCGCCGCACGCGCCCTACAGCAGCAGCGGCGATCGGGGCGATCAGGTGCGCGAGTTCAAGGCGATGGTCAAGGCGTTCCACAGCGCCGGGATCGAGGTGATCCTCGACGTGGTCTACAACCACACGGCGGAGGGGAACCACCTCGGGCCGACCCTCTCGATGAAGGGGATCGACAACCCGGTCTACTACCGCCTGACCGAGGACCAGCGCTACTACATGGACTACACCGGCACCGGCAACAGCCTCAACGTCCTCCAGCCCCGCTCGTTGCAACTCATCATGGACAGCCTGCGCTACTGGGTCCTCGATTGCCATGTGGACGGCTTCCGCTTCGACCTCGCCGCCACCCTGGCGCGCGGCCTCTACGAGGGGGACCGCCTCTCCGCCTTCTTCGACATCATCCACCAGGACCCGGTCCTCTCCCAGGTGAAGCTGATCGCGGAGCCGTGGGACATCGGGCCGGGCGGCTACCAGGTCGGCAACTTCCCGATCCTCTGGGCCGAGTGGAATGGCAAATACCGCGACACCACGCGCCGCTTCTGGAAGGGGGACGACGCCCAGGTCGCCGAACTCGCCTACCGCCTCAGCGGCTCCAGCGACCTCTACCAGGGCGACGGTCGCCGCCCCTACGCCAGCATCAACTTCATCACCGCGCACGACGGCTTCACCCTGCGCGACCTCGTCAGCTACAACGAGCGCCACAACGAGGCCAACAACGAGGGGAACCGCGACGGCGAATCGAACAACCAGTCCTGGAACTGCGGCGTCGAAGGCCCCACGGACGACCCACCGATCAACGCCCTGCGCGCGCGGCAGCAGCGCAATCTGCTGACAACCCTCCTCCTCTCGCAGGGGGTCCCCATGCTCGTCGCGGGGGACGAGCGCAACCGGACGCAGGGGGGCAACAACAACGCCTACTGCCAGGACAACCCGATCAGCTGGGTCTCCTGGGAACTCGACGACAGCGCGCGCGAACTGCTGCACTTCACGCAGCAACTGATCGCGCTCCGCAAGGTGCACCCGGTCCTCCACCGCCGCTCGTTCTTCCAGGGCCGCGCGATCCGCGGCGACGAGATCCGCGACCTGGAGTGGTATCAGCCGACCGGCGAGCTGATGAACGACCACGACTGGTCCGATGGCCTGGTGAAGTGCATCGGGATGCTGCTGAACGGCGGGCTGATGGAGGAGCGCGACGAGCGCGGCCAGCCGATCGTGGACGACGTGTTCTTGCTGCTGATCAACGCCTATCACGAGCCGCTCCCCTTCACCCTGCCCGGTGCCGCCGACGGCCCGCAGTGGGAGCCCGCGCTGGACACCGCGAACCCGCGCGGCAACCACGCCCCCCTGCCGACCGGCGAGGTCTACGAGTTGCAGGGGCGCTCGATCGTCGTCCTCTGCCAGCCGGTCCCCCGCCCCACGGCGGAGGCGAACGCGATGCTGGCGAGCATGGATACCAGCGAGTCGGCGATGACGTTCGCGCCATTCCAGGAAGGCGAGCACACCATCGTCGGCAACGTGATGACGATCGCCAGCCTCAGCAGCCCGGAGATGGGCAACACGCGCGACATCAAGGTCTACCTGCCGCCGAGCTACGTCGCCAGCGACAAGCGCTACCCGACGATCTACATGCACGACGGGCAGAATCTCTTCGACGCCGCCACCGCCTACCGCGACGAGTGGGGGGTAGACGAGACGATGGAGGCGCTCGCGCAGGAGGGGTTAGAGGCGATCGTCGTCGGCATCCCGAACATGGGGTCCGAGCGCCTCGACGAGTACAGCCCCTTCATCGACGCGGCGCAGGGCGGTGGGCAGGGCGAGGATTACCTGGCCTTCATCGTCGGCACGCTGAAGCCCTACATCGACGACAGCTTCCGCACGCTGCCACAGCGCGAGCACACCGGCATCTTCGGGGCGGCGATGGGCGGGCTGATCTCCCTCTACGCCTTCTTCCGCCATCCCCGGTCGTTCGGCTTCGCCGGGGCGATGAGCCCGACCCTGTCGTTCGCGGAGGGGGCGATCTTCACGGCGGTCGAGGAGGCGTCGCGCAGGGACGGGCGGCTCTACCTCGATAGCGGCACCGGGGCCGACGAAGCACCGATCGCGGAGCTGCGCCGCCTGCGCGACCTCCTGGCCGCGAAGGGCTACAGCGGCGAGCAGCTCCGCTACGTCGAGGCCGAGGGTGCCGCGCACGACGAGGCCGCGTGGGGCGGGCGGCTGGCCGAGGCGCTGCGGTTCCTACTGGCTCCGGTGCCGGTGGCAGCGGCGGACTAGACGGGAGTCGGCAGTCGGCAGTCGGCA
>JAABUH010002393.1_pt1 | contig 18088 bp, 15 predicted proteins | sample 5559121 | NCBI WGS metagenome assembly JAABUH01 (sample SAMN10711871, study PRJNA513364) | rock metagenome | isolation source: Antarctica rocks | place: Antarctica: Victoria Land, Battleship Promontory nord | collected 2015-12-28
AGCCTTGTGTCACAGCCAAAACGCCTACAAAGATTTGTTCTCCATGCAGGTGTGCAATGACCCAGCATCAATGCACTGCAGTAGTGCTCAGGGCTAAAAGCACTCCCCACAGCCCATGGGCCCCTGGCCAGTGCTGCTCTGCAAAACAGGCTGACAGCAGGCTTGTGTCCCTGCCAAGACACCTATAAGGATTACCTCTCCCTATACGTGTGCAGTGACCCTTTACCAATGCACTGCAGCACTGCTCAGGGCAAACAGCACTCCCAACTGCTCAGTGCTGCTCTCTGCAAAACAGGCTCACAGAAGCCTTGTGTCACTGGCAAACACCTATGAAGATTTTCTCTCCATACAAGTGTACAGTGACCCAGCACCAATGCACTGCAGCAGTGCTCAGGGCAAAAAGCAAACCCATTTGCTCAGTGCTGCTCTGCAAAACAGGCTGACAAGCAGCCTTGTGTCACTGTCAAAGCACCTATCAAGGTTTTCTCTCAGTATTGGTGTGCAGTGACCCATCATCAATGCACTGCAGCTCTGCTCAGGGCAAAAATCACTCCCCACAGTGCTGCTCACGGCAAAAAGCACTCCCCACTGCTCACTGCTGCTCAACAAAATACGCTGCCAGAAGCCTTGTGTCACTGCCAAAACACCTATGAAGATTTTCTCTCCATACAAGTGTGCAGTGACCCAGCTTTGATGCACTTGTTTTGGCAAAAAGAACTCTCCACTGCTTACTGCTGCTCTGCAAAACAGGCTGACAAGCAGCCTTGCGTCACAGCCAAAACACCTGGTGGAGGAGGGTGTACTGTGCCAGTACCATCTGATAGGTACGGATGCAGCAAAGAGACATGAATTACATCATGAATGTTCAGGTTCTCAGGCAGCTTCAGCTCATAAGCTACCTTGCCTATCTGATGTGTGACCTTGTAGGCCAATCCATTTAGGCAAACAGTTTCTTTGCACCAGGGTTCTTGAGCCTGATGTTCTTGGTACTGAGCAACACTTCATCACCCACCTTGTAGGTGACTTCACGCCGCTTCTGGTTGGCATGCTCAGCAAAACGGCCAACTACAATTGGCAATTTATGAGAACTAAGTCTGAACTGCAGAAAGTGCTGCATGCGCCTACCAGAAACAGGTAGCTGACAGTACCGCCTATGCGCGCTAAAAGGTCTAAACCAATGATGATATGTGCATGCAACAACCCCAACAGTCGGGGCTGCCCTAGGACAATGCAGGGCATAGTCATGGGTGCCGCCCAAATGCTAGCGCAGGGCTTCCAAAATTGTAGCAACTTCCGTAACAGGGACAACATCACTATCATGAGGCATGGACTGCCCAATGGATTGTAAGCAAGTAGCTATGGAGCCAGAAACGTTCTCGGCACCACGCCCGACACAAAAAGCATGATTAAGATTGTCAAGCAAGATGGTGTGGAAAAGCGACCCAACCGGACTAGCAGCTATGTTGTTCTAAAATTCAAGAGTCCGCCGCCACCAAAACACTTGCAGAGTTGACAACCTCAACTCCTCCAGTAACATAGCACTAGGTGTAGTGTACTTAACCCCACAAATGTGCCTGAGGTACCTGTCATGGACAGAATCGCGACCAAGTTTGTACGGTGGGTGAGTAATGAAACGAGGGAAGGTTTTACAGCGCCTTCTGCAGGAATTTGAACAAGAAGGGTATTACAGTTGAATTGGCTGATCAAGTTGGGCAATTTGCCACAAGGATGATGCAAGCAAGCCCACATGCTAGCTTCGCAACTCCTCTGATAAATGTCAATCTTCTGCTGCTGATGGTGGGAACAACTTACAGTGTATATATATCAGTGTGGTCGTTCCGTTGGCGCATTTGAGCTGCCTAACCATCTCAAAAATCGCCGTCCCGAGCCATTGGTCCTTGAATGCATGTCTGCAGACTCACAACGCTTCGTCGCTCAAATTCCTAAGGCCGCCTTTGTCCGCTCCATGCCAACATACTCTGCCAAATTGATGTTGAGAATGTGCTTCTCTGTGGAACAAGTGGTGCACCGCTTCTTGTGCTTCGCTTCACAGTAACTGTATCATACATTCGCAGCTCATCAGCAGAGTGCATTTGCAAAGCGAAGGCCTCACAAATGCCGCTGCACAAAGCTGCGCAGACAGTCGCTGTTTGTACTACAGCACCTGATTAAAACTGCTTGTGCGTGTTTATGTCTTCGTACAGAGGATACGCAGGACACTCTCCTGCGACGTCGTGGGGCCGCTCAGGTCCCACCACCACAGTAGCTACCGGCTGAGCTGCGACGCTTTGTTGACAAATTGATTACGATTACGAAGTTATCGTTAGATAGGGTTGCTTGTAAGAAGTGATACGATATTCTCGGGCCTCTCGTAACCTAGGTCAGGGTAATCTAGCCACTGCAGCTGCAGCTGCATGCAATCCCCAATACTGATTCCAGCTGCGGCACACGATGCTTGTTCTGGAAGCAAGTTTTCAAGGGTCACACAAGCTGGCACAGACCAGGCACTGGCGGGTCCCTCGCTAGATTGACTCCCGTGGTTCAGTACTTGTCGCCAAACGACGCTTACGACAGAGCGTAGTGCTTGACCACTCTGTGTGCCGAGACCTCAAGGTCGTGTCGTCTTCAGTCTTCAAAAGCAAATGCTCAGGTTGGCTGCAAAGCTCGGTCAAGATGACTGGCTGCTTGGCGTTAATGGAACTTGTTCAACTTTGGAAATCCTGACTGCGACACCATGCCAACCTGCTGTTGAGCTAGAGGCATGCAACCGATGCAAAGCAACACGTCTGCCAATGCTTGGCCTACTTTGACATTTATACAAGCAATCAGTCAGTGGCACAGTCCTGCTGGTAACAAGCAACATTGCATAGTTCAAATTGTTTTGCAGCCAAATGTTCTGTCGAATTGAGCTGGTACAGGAGCCCTGACAAGGGACATGAGTATATACTAGGCTATGTCACCAAGAAACCTTGTTGCCAGAAGTCCGTACACAACGCAGCACAGAAGGCCAATCAACTTGTGAGAGTCAGAGAAAGAAACAGCGACATACTGTTCTCACAGCTGCTATTGTAAAGAGCATCTGTGCTTGCTAGCTGGGCTTACAATGGTGCCGTCTACATGCATGCCTGACTCAAGACCCTGATACTTAATAGTAAGATGCAAATCAGGCCAAGCAGCACAAGGTGCCGCAAGTCAAGCTCAGTAAAAGCTAGTCACATGTAATGGGTTCGAAACTGATAGCGATTTGGCATGCAAATGAGACCTGTACAGTTTGTGGACATGAGGATTGTGCCTTTGCGCATCGTGCATGGCCTCTTGTCATGCCATTCCCATGGCAAGTGGTCTGATGCCTGACGGGTATGTCATAATGTGGCATGCCTGAACAGCTGTCTTCGATCAATGATACTGTGTTGGCAGGCCACCTACTTCAGAGGACCGCATGCTTCACTAGTCAAAGATTAGGCACGCAGCCCATGAATTTCTTACCTCAGACTCAGAGGGCAGAAATTAGTAAGTGCCGTTTATCAAATTGGGTACCGCCCAGCATGTTGGCGCTGCTGGCTAAACTGATAAAGAGAGAGGTGGAGTTGGGAGCACCATGGACATGTCTTTCATGATCACAATGTACTGTAAGCCTTGCCCAGGCTCAACCTGCACCCAAGGATGCCATTTTCAGCTGTGGTGTTGACATCAAAATCTCTTGCAGCAGAACAGTTTTCCATGCCGGATGGCTGTAATATTACAAACAATGGCTACTGGGTTTGTCACATGTCATCAGCAATACAGCTTGCTTTGTCACAAATGCGGTAACAGACGCTGAATGCCGATAGTGCACCATAGCATGGACGGATGTCGTGATGACAGGCTGTGCCAGTTTCATGATGATAGCTTGCTTGAACCAGTGCTACCAGGAGGGTTTGTGACTGCAGTGTCATTTGCTGAGGGCACTTACCAGTTCTGCCTTGGCAGATGGGGGCTTTCGAGGGAATTGCCTTGCTGCCAAGTGTGCTGTGCAGAATTGCACAACACTCTGCGGGTCCTGCACACCCTTGAACCTCATCTCACCAATGTGTGAAATGTGCACCTGCAAACCAAGCAGCAGGTCAAAACATTCAAAGCCCACATTTCTTGCTGGGAACAATGCTCAACACCATGGAGCCTACATCTTCAATTTACTCATTCACTCACTCAGTCACCCATATTTTCACTCACTCCCTCATCCATCCATCCATTCATTCACTCACTGATCCATTCATGCATTCCTTCGTTCATTCATTCACACAAATGAGAACAGGCCAGATCAGGGGTCCTTGATCAGATTGGCAGTGATCAGTGGTGGTGCTCATATGTCACCAACAGGCAGCTTTGCACGGTAACAGGAGCCTTGCAAGGCATGCATAGTGACTTGTCTGGTGAATTAATCAAAACATCATCAGTGCGCAGTGACGGGTGGACACTAGCTCTTTCTGAATGTGTACCAGTTGGCCAACATGCACGAAATGATCGATTGATCTCTGCAGGGAATGATGGTTACTTGCTACAAGCAAACATACATGTCTGAGCATCGGGTGTACAGCAGTATCTGAGCCACCAGTGCCAGCTAATTGCAGGTGAATGGTGCATCAGCATACAGCGAGTGTACATGAGAGCATCATCTTACCTCCGACAAGGCCTCGAGATAAGGGTCATTGAGGAAAGGGTCATTGCCCCTGACTGAACCAGCGCTGACCACTGATGATGCAGACACAGCTGAGCCCCTGCAGGTCAACTCAAATTGTACTGCAGACGGGCCAGATTATTTCAGCATTGAAAACTACAAGTCCCCAGCTCACTGAAGTTGAGTGCATTTCATGATTGTGTGAACAAACCAACTGAGTGGGTGAGTCCGTAAGTGAGTCCTTGCAGGTTTTGGGAGTGGTGGCCTGACACATACAGAAAGGACAAGGCCTGCCAAAACATCTGACCTGTCCTGTTGCTGCACACTCTGCAGTAGAGCTCCGCTCCCACTCAGACGCATCTGCTCAGCAGCATCTGCAGGCAGCTCGGTGCTCAGGTCAGGCTGAGCCATAGGGTCGTTGAGCAATGAACGCATTGTGTGCCGCCGAGGGGAAAGAGGCATCATGGCAGATGCAGCATCGCTCTTAGACTCGTTGACTTCATCTGCCTCCTCTACTCGCATGAGCGCTGACATGGAGTTGACACTGCCTGCCACCCTACATACAACACAGACTCTAATGGTTGCAATGACTCCTTTGCACTGTGTCTTCAACACTGATGCACATGCAAATCCTGCTGAATGCAGTGCATCTGCAGTGCAAACGCCCACAACCACGTTGTACAGGCTCGCTGTAGTAAGTAGCTTGACAAGCACCATCACAGCACAACCAGTAGCTGTCTTACCCAAAGTCACTTTCTCTGTTGAGCCTAAGCACACGTGACGGCTTAGCAGACAAAGAGCGCCAGCTTGTTTTCTTCAAGTGTCGTGCCATGGTGCTGCTCTTCCTGTGCATGTACAGGGGCCCCCTAAGGGAGAGGGTGGGATTGGGTCCTGCCATCTGCCAGGCAGGCCCTGCTGCCCCTGCAGCCTGCCCCTGCAACAATGCATAGGCATCATGGCCTTATGTGCATTGGCGGTGTTCTTATGTAGATTTAGCCTGGATCTGATAGTCATCCAACTCATTCATTCATCAAAGCATACATGTACCCCGGCATGTGTGCAGCTGCTGCTAACAAAGACAATGGTTTGGAAACAATCCATGCACAATATCTGCAAGGGGACTCATGTCTTCAGAGGGCAAAATGTTGACACTCTTGTGGTTGTGGTCTCAACAGACCGTGCTCCTTTGCATGATCCCTTGCAAACTGACAAAACCATTTTGTTCTCAAGTTTCTTGTGGGTTCCTCACCTGATTGGCAGCTTCGCCGTAGTGTTGATTAGTCACCCAAGAGGCAGCCAGCTTCTGGGGATCTGCTGCAATCCCATAAATGGGATCATGAATGCAGCTGATAGCACTCAGAGAGATCTCAGTTGCGCCTGTAGGACTGGGGACTGGGCTGGCTTCTGAGGATGAAAAAGCGCCAGCAGGTATGGCAGCCTGTGGCGTCTGGGGCCCATTCCTGTCCCCGAAGAAGTAAGTGGGATTCTGTTGGACGGCTTGGGACAGAGTTGTCCCTTGCAGGCTGATCTTGCCACTGCCTCTTGGCCTCGCAGAACCTGGGGCCTGAGTCAGGTCGTTCAGAACTCCATCCAAGGCCCTAATGCCATCCTTGTGCGTTGGCTCTGCATGACTCGCTGGCACCTGTAGTCACATGTACGCTTGCCCTGAGGCTTTTCACACTTGCCCTGAGGCTTTCCACACTTGCCCTGAGCCTTTTACACTTGACCTGAGGCCTTTTACACTTGCCCTGAGGCCTTTGGAACTTGCCCTGAGGCCTTATACACTTGCCCTGAGGCCTTTGGAACTTGCCCTGAGGCCTTATACACTTGCCCTGAGGCTTTTTACACTTATCCTGAGGCCTTTGGAACTTGCCCTGAGGCTTTTGACACTTGGCCTGAGGCAGCTGAAACAGCTCCTGAGCAGAAGCAAAGGCTGCTGAAACAAGGTACAGCTGGTCCAGGAACGCAGCAGTGATGCAAGTGGTGTGATGCTGACGCACAGATCTTAAGCACGCATGGTCAAACAAGGCCTGCACGAGTTTGTCGCACGTCATCAACAGACGTGCAGCCAAGGGACTGCACAAAAGCGGAGTAGCACCCAGCACAGTGTGCCAACAAGACATTGGACATCAACTCCTGAAGGTCAGCGCCATTGTGCTCTTACTGTCCACCTGCCAGTGTGCTCTTACTGTCTACCAACCAGTGTGCTTTTGCTGTCTACCAAGCAGTGTTAACACTTGCCTGTGACAAGCTAACTTTCTGTGGTAAACCCACAGTGGAACACAGGATAAGTTTCACCCTGAACCCAGCTGGCACCAGCATTTACCTGTATGAGTGTAGCAGTTACCTGTATGACTGTAGCAGTTACCTGCATGAATGTAGCAGGGCCTAGGCCATCTGGCATCTTCTCGCAGCCCCAGGCCTGCAAGAGCCCTGGAATAATGGAGGTGGGACCCACCACCTGACCCCCATGGGCAGCTCCATTACAGAATCTGGCTGCCCTGCATCCATCATGACCCCGCTAAGACTCAGATGCACATGCTGCCGTGAGACAGGCCTCCAACGCAGCAGTCTGAATTTTGTTTGCAGGCAATTGCTGTTTGCTGAACCGCAAGGTGTCACAGCAGCCCCCATGTCGGCATGGACTTGACAGCACAGACTACAGTGTCAACTTCACGTCAATAGCCAGGCCTTCTGAGGATCAGGAATGCAGAAGCATGGCGCAGAGCAGAGCTGGGGTCTCCTGAGGAGCAAGCAATGGGGCTTGCCAAGGCTGTGGAGTAGTTCAGACTCCTGTTCTGCAATGCTCACACAGTGATAAGACACACGAGTGATAACATGACTCATCAGCAGGGTGGTGTACCTGTTGACTAAGGGCCCAAAGTAGTCAGCACTGCCAGTCGTGGTGTGAGGGGCAACCCGCGTGGGGACACCCTCATAGATCCCCATCTTGATGCGGGACCCAACAAAGATGAGCCCCTGTCTGCCCCCCACTTGAGCCTGGCAATGGGACAGGGTCAGGACATCCTCCCTCCAATGCACCTTTAGCATCTCCTCTTGCACCTGTCACATGAACAGACACTGCTTGCATCTATTTCCTGCTTGCTAGTAGGGCTCCAGACGTCTGCCTGCATCTTTGTCTATCAAGGATCAACACTGACGTCCTCCTGAGTGTTCATGGCCCTGCTCAAGGCTGTGCTCTGCTTGAGGTGAAGTCAAGGTAGCAATAGTTTACACTAGGCCTTTGGCACAGTTTCAGCAAACCCTCCTGGGCCTGTAATGTGTATCAGAAGCAACACAGAAGCAATCAGCAAAGTCTTTTCTTGCCCTGCCGCCCAACATCCCAGTTGGACATGAGAGGCCAAGCAGACACTCAGCTTTGTCTAGCATGGCAATGTGCCAAAGGGGAAGATTGCAAGCAGCATCTATCATTGACGTTCTGACCAGCTTGGCGGCAATGTCTACCTGTAAGCAGAACTGTCCTGTTATAAATGGCAACTGTCTACCTGTCAGCAAAGCTGTCCACCTGTAAGCAAGATTGTCTACCTGTAAGCAAAACTGCACAGCCCTCATGGGGCGGTGGAACACCAGCATGAAGTTGCCTTCTGCCTCTTGGCACTCATACCCCTCTGTGCTGCGTAACAACCGCTGTACTACATCCTTGTACAGGGTCATCGCATGCTCTGCAGCCACTTCTCCCTGTGCCTGTCGCATGTCAGCCAGAAACTTTTTGGTCTCAGAATGCATTGGTCGTTGCAACAACAGCTGGCCTGTTGGATGACAGAAGTGCATTGATATGCAATTGACTTTTGCTGCGAACCTTACGCCAGCACTGATTCATGTGGCTTCTGGAGGGATGTTGCTGCTGCTGGTGCAGTTCCTTTGTGCTGCCAAATGCATTGGGGAACACAGACACCATAAGACCCAGAAATGAGTTTGAGACACAGCTCCAGGTGACAGGACAGATGAGCATCACATGTCACAGTTGGACAACCACAAAAGCAGACTGTTCAAACGTGCAGGCGCTGTAATGCCATGCAGCAGCTCACTGCATGTTGCTGGCAACGGCACAAGAAGAAAGAAGAGAAAAGTTTACACCTTTCGGCAATCATAATGGGAGCCTTGTGAGGCGGCAGCCTCAAGCGGCGACGGCGCAAAACATACCATTCACCTTTGAGCAGAACATTGGCAAAACAGGCAAGCCCGCCACAAGGCATAGTAAGGCAGCACAAATCAGAGACTGACCCTCATTGCCTTCAGTCCATCTACAGCAGAGAAGACTAGGATGACCAGGGGTAGCTTAGCCTTAATGCCCTGCCCCCAAGGCCCTCCCAAAGCCGCCTGCTTTGCGGCTGGCGCATCAAAGTAGCCTGCATGTACCGGCACACCGTATTAAGCTCTTGTTGCTGACTGCAATAGGTCTTACATATACATGGGCAGACCCGCCAAAGACAGAATTGCGTGGAGTCAGTATATGTATTACTGGAGTCAGTATATATATGTCTGTGCGTACGTAATCAGCCCTACTAGAAAGACATGTAAAGTTGAGTTATTTCTGATGGCTTCCTTGTACAGGCTGCAAGCTGTGAAGCATCCATCACCAACATGCATCGGCTCAGGTAGGCTGGGTAATAATGGGCGTTTCAGGCCATCAGCCACCATGTGATGAAAGCGAGAGGAAATGCTTGAATGGTATAGAAAGAAAGAGAAGAAAGGATTACGCCTGTTGGCACTGATTAGAGACAAAGTTTGAGGATGAGGTGTATGGGGCGTCCCTGTGGTCCACTGGAATAGCAGGATGCGCACGCGATGTTCAGCAAGGGTGTCGGCTCACCTGGGGACAGCTGCTTGCAGTGGAAAGGCAGGGAAAGGTGCGAGCCCTGTCTTCCAAACCAGGAACTATGATCTGATGCAGTGTGAGAGGCTGAGCATAGTCCTGCACCACGTGCTGCCCCATGTCCATGACCATCAGGCTTCGTGACTCCAGCCCCTTTTGCACTGAGATATCTGTAACCAGAACAGCTCTAGTGCCACCTCGACATTGTCGAGCTCATGGAGGGCATGTTGAGGTATGTACTCTACATCTGTAACCAGAATAGCTCCAGTGCCACCGCAATATTGTCAAGATTCTTGGAAGCATGTTGAGGTATGTGAAGTTTGACGCGCAGCACTGTACAGCTGCTTTCAGATGCGTGATTGCAGCGCCAGTCGCTGAAAGAATGCTGCCTGGGCAAGCAGCTTTTCATAATTTGTTACTTACCCAGATAAGCTGTTACTTGCGTGCAGCAAGCTATGCGATGGCAGCAAGCGTCTGATGCAACAGAAACAAGACTGCATGCAGCCTATACCAGTCAGAAGCCATCATCATTTGTCCATCAGTTCTACACAACAGCTTTATTAAAGATGCTTTGCCTGCAAGCTTTGCCATGTCAGCATAAGTAGCTTTACCACCTTTGCCGCGCAAGAGTCATGTACAAAAGCAGCAAGATCACCTATTTGCGGCTTTGGTGCTGCAAATGATAAGTGCTGCGCTGTGGCAGAGATCAAGGGCATGATCGATGACAGCCGCTGAGCAAATGTCTCTGCCCTCTCACTGAGGCCTAATAGCTGCCACATCAGCCCATCAGGACTCAACGGCCCACCCATGGACACCTGACGGCTAGGGGACCTCCTATTGCCCCTGTCCAATGAGCCCCTTTGACTCCTTTCAGCCAGCGTTGGTGACTGGAAGGGCAAGAAGGTCCTGCATTGTGGTGACGCGGCACCAATTTCAAAGTGGACTCATAAAGGCTAGTATATACCACTCCTCAAGCTGCCTCATGACTAGCAGCTTGGCTGAGCACTGCCTCATGACTCGCAGCTTGGCTGAGCTTGATTTGCATGGACAGATCACAGCAGTGCAAAAGAACAGAAAAGCAGAACAGGGCCATCAGATGCTCTGCACATCCACTGTTATCACATTTACATGGAAGAACTAGAGAGTCAATATGGAAAAGATGTTGGAGCAATCCTTCTCTAATAAAAAAAAATACACTTGCTTATGAAAAGATTCTTTATTTACCTGTGATTGGCACCGGCCATGGCATTGTAATTTGGCTCAGGCGGCACCCTCTGCGCAGTCTCATGCAGGGTTGGGCTCATTGCTGTGAATGTGGCCGAGTCACAGATGACTTGACCTCCATGAGCTACCCCAACGATGGTCTCCACCAGCTGCACTAGGGGCCCGTGATAGACTGTGCGTCTTGTGAGGGGGTGAACGCTGGTCTGTTTGACCTTACCTGTTGCGAGCCCCATGCGCACTGATAGACCTCGAAAGGCAATGGACTTAGAAGCCACCTGCAGTCACCTGACTGCAATCACTGATGTCACCCATTGGCATTGCTAATCAATGGCAATGCAGTAGTGATTGGGTTCACTGTGTATCCAAAGTGCGCTCAGATTCAGTGGGAGCACCTGGTGGCTTTTGTCACAAGCTGACCCGTGGAAAGCATGCTATGTTGGTTTGACGCTCATGAGATTCAGTCAGGAAGTAAGCTATGCATGCGACTGGCCAGGTCACAGCGATGGTAAGCAAGCAAGCAAGGAAGCAAGCAAGCACTTTGCAAAAACAAGACATGTTGTGTCCACATAGTGCCAGATTGCAAGAGGGTCATGGCATAATCACGACATTGAAGATCTTTGATAAATATCAAACAAAACAGTGCTTGCAGCTCAATTGCAAAGCTTACATCCTGGAGCTCAATGTATTGCGCAGCAGCAGGAGCTGGTGTCTGAACGGTCAAGGTCACATGCTCTGCAGGCACCTGGCCTTCACCACCCACTTCACCTGCACTGCTGTCAATGTGCTGCAGGCTTGAGTCACCTGCAAGCACAACATCATGACCGAGATGCAGACTGCTGATTGACTGCAAATAAATCAAACACATGCGACCACTGTGCACTCATGAGCAATGAAAGCATTTCATCGGCAAGTGATGTAAGAGAGGACATGCAACGCGTCAATGCGTTGTCACTGAGCAAGGTATTGATGCTGCGCACACATGCACCCGCACATAGCTTGTACCGGCAGCACTCATTGGCTGTCGGCTTGACTGGCATCCTTATGACTGAAACAAACAGTATAGCACAAGTGCTGAAGCGCAGAGCATCTGAGCAGCATCAGCTTAACACCAAAGCCTCAGGATATGGCCTAGGACATTGGCATGTTCTCAGCACACAACTAGAAAGGTCTCAGTGCATCAGAAGACGATCATCCAGACATCAAATATATGTCCAATTGGCGGCAGTATCATGGACACCTGCTGTTGATTTGGTGGGCAATCACGTGGTTGTGCTGACCTGCTGTGTGGCTGTGCTCCAGGCAATGGCGTCAGATGCCTCATGGAATGCCAGCAGGAAGGCATCCCCTTCAGTCGTCACCTCATATCCATTGTACTGCCTCAGCTGGGTTCTGATCACATGGTCATGCACATCTATGGCCCGGTCCATTACCTCCCGGTCCTGTGCAGGTCAGAATTGTGTGCAGGTCACCATTGGGTGCAGGTTGCGATTGGGTGCAGGTCAGGTTGGGTGCAGGTCAGAAATGTGTGCAGGTCACAATTGGGCGACAGCCAAATCGGGAACTCCAAAGAGGAGGGAGAGAAGGAACACTCAAAGAGACAGACAGACATACAGACAGACAGACCCTACAGACTGGCAGGCGGATAGGTAGAAACTCAGGCAGGCAAAGTGACTGGCAGATGCAACAAAGGAAGCCAGAGCTGGATTGCGCTGCTAAGCTGTGCAGGGAGCAGCGCTACCCAACAGGCGTCACTCATGCTGTGCCACATGCTTTGATTTGCTTGACTATGTGACAACGCATGTCAGTCAACACAGGGCGTGCGGCAGTCTATCCAGTAGTCATGCTGAAGTCCACGTGACCCAACAGCATGCAATGAGATGGGTGACAATACACAAGCATGTGTAGCACAAGCATGCATAACACATGCATGACACACGCATGCGTAACACATGCGTAAAACAAGCATGCGTTAAGACAAGCATGCGTAACACATGCGTAAGACAGGCATAACGCATGCGTAAAACACAAGCATGCATACCCATTCCCAGAGCTCTGTGGATCCCTCCACGTCTGTTGACACCAGAGTGATGTCCACGCCAGTGCCTGAACATCAGTGCGTGTCTTGTGCATCTAAACATGCTTTGATGTTCTGCAGAGCCCCACTGGCGTCCAATTCCATTCAGGCATACATGTGTTCCATGCCTGGGCGTTTTAGCCAGTAGCGCAACTGTGGGGCTTCACGTGACAAGCTTTTCATGCTGTATGTGCCACACACATACAGCTTTTGTGCAAACGCCTTGGCAGTTGTGTCCCACATGCTTGACTGTACGCTCTGAATTTATAGATGACTGTAAGCTTCCGAATGTATGGTTTACATGGTGCTTACATCACATGCACAATGTAAGCTTCTATATGCATGGATGACATGGTGTATCTGTACCTGGTGCGCCCTTACGCTTGACCCAGCGTAGCACAAACTTATCATACGCGCCTCTCCTGAATCGACCAACAGCATCCAACACAGCGAATAAGACCACCAGTGCTGGAACCACTACTAACAGAATGAAGGAAATGCTTCTGTGAGAGTCGACAAGGGCTGGGACGCATGATGCCGTTCCATTCACCTTCTGGAAGGTGTAAGTGCTGTAGCAAGTGCAGCCCTATAGACAAGAAGTATACTCTGTTGACGCTCTGAAAGCATGCGTACATTGCTGTAAGTGTTTACATGTGAGCAAGATGTGTTAGACATGCACTGCTTGCAGAGGCGCGGCTTGTCATTGCATTGATGCAGAGCAAATGGCATACATGCAAGCATGTACCTGGTCTACATCTACAAAAGTGTGACAGCGTGAACCTGAAGAACAGGTCAATGCCTTGCATATTGAGAGTGTCTAGTGCTGGAGGATGAAGCAACCCAGGTTTCAAATATGACAGAAAATGCAGAGTCCTTTGCTGTTGACAGTTACCTGATAGTCGTCGTAGGCAGGATCCAATGTGACTTGCATAGGAACAGGCAGCATGGACATGTTGGCTTCCACAACTGGGCATGCCAAATTGTCAAACACCTGAGACAGATGAAAGTGCCCTGCATGGCATGGAAGATATTTAGGGTTTAGCCTGTTCAGGGTTGAGCCCAAGCCCTACAACCTAAATCAGCCTATTCAGGGTTCACCCTAAGCCCTGAACCCTAAAGGTATGCTCAGCAGCGTTGTGCTTTGCCTCATGATGCACAACTCCTCCTCCCAGTCCTAAATATTGTCCAGCTTCTCATCATGTTTTTTTGTATGCCGCCATACAGAACAGGTTGATAGGGAAGGCAGATTTGGTAACAACATAGTGACTTACGTTGACAGCGCCAGGAACGCAGGCAATAGCTGGTCATTTGTATTGGCTACTGTGCCCGTCAGACTGGTATTTGCCAACGAGAGAATCTGTAATGCTGTCCAGTTCCCTATTGAATCTGGGATAGTTCCCTGCATGACAGCACGCTCTGTATTAATTCGGCCTGCTCACAATAGACAAGTTATCAGGCATTTGCTCAGACAACATGCAGCCAGAGTCAGCACTTGTAGTGTGTAACTCAATACAGGAACCAGGTTTTAGGTGATGGCTTAAGCACAGGAGCAGTCACTTGTGCCCCAGCTGAAAGTTTGGGTGGACAACTAGGTGGACTCACATCAGGCCTTTGTTGTTGCTCAGATCAAGTTGCCGCATCAGGCCTTGTTTGACCCAGCTGCTGGGGATGGTACCTGTCAGCTGGTTATCGTGAAGCGTGACAACCTACAGCCCACAGTGCTTGTGCGGTCAAGAGACAGTCATGCTAGCTGCAGTGGCATCCAGATTCAGTCTCGCAAGAATGATGAGAGTTGTAGCAGTGCTGGGCATGAACAATGGTGGTGTGCATGTCCACCTATCGTAGCACATAGCAGAACAAGGGGCACTTCTGCAGTACAGATAGTGCGCTAAACCCACATGGCTGCAAGTTTTGAATGCAGCAGGCAACCTGGAGAGAATCCATTGTGACTTGCATGCTGATCCAGGACGCATGCCCATATTTGGCAATGATAGGCATTGGCTGTTGCAGGCCTGTCAACATAATTCTGAATCTGATACACATGACAAGGGCTGGACAACCCAAATGAAAGACGTGACAACAGCATCCTTTCAGGCAGATCCATGAATGAAAAGTGTGCAAAGTCACCAGTGACAAACTGACAAGCAATTTGAAGACACACCATGAGACCCAGAGAGGCCACATTGGCTGGCAAAGAGCCAGACAGCATGTTGCCATCTGCCTGAAAGCTGACAATGTACTCGCAACTACCCAGCAATGCATTAAAGCTGCCAGAGAACTGATTGTAGCCCACATCCAGACCCTGTGCCATGCATTCACAGGTGAGGCGCAAAGGTGAGATGCAATATGCTGCATACCTTGGAATTTTTCTTATTGACTTTATGACAATCAAAGGACATTGCAGCCAAGCTTGAGGCTGCTGACTGGATCATATGTGGCAAAGATTGATAAGAAGACGTGTTAACAGGTACATAAAGGTACATACAGGTGTACTGCGCAGCATGGTCATACAGCAGTGTTGCTGCATGACGGCACAGCATTTGCATTAGGAACAAGGCTGCCCAGACTCATTTAGGGCTGACAACACCAAAGGCAAAGGCATTGATGCAGCTGAAAGCAATGCAAATAGCATACACGGAAAGGCTACAACGTGGTTGACATATGCGAAGAGCCTCACCACTATAGGCAGATGAGCCAACAAGGTTGGCAGGCTTCCAGTAAGCATGTTTCCCCGCAGATCTATCTCAATCAGCCCGTCTGCAGTGCCCAGACCAAGCTCAACAACGCAACATGCGCTTGACACAGCCTCTGCGTACAGAAAGGAAGATATGCGGAAGAAACACAGACACACACACCTAGATATCTGTTGGCCAGATGGCTGACTGCAATGCTGCCGGTAAGCATATTGGTCTGAACTGAAAAATATTCAAGGCTGCCGCTGGACGCCCAGTGGGTTGGCAAAGGGCCTCCCAGCTGATTTGAGGATAGGTCAAACAGCACCAGCTCTGTCATGCTGCTCATGTCAGGAATGGTGCCAACCAGGAAGTTTTGTGCCTGTGGTTGCAGCAAGTCAATGAAGTACAGTCCAGTACAATACACCAGGATGCTGTTTAGGACAGTCCAACAACCAGCTTAATGCTAGGTGTTGAATTGTGATTCTACATCACTGCAGGCAGCTGGGGTGCAAGTTACGCAGGAGGTCAAAGACTGACTTCGCACCTGCCAGGAAATAGGAACCGGATGTTCAAATACAGAAGGAATGAATTTACTCACCAGCACGATCTCTGTCATCAGGGACGATGCAAAGAGCTCAGGTGGTATAGTACCCAGCAGACACAATTTCAAAATGCAATCGGTTATGCACAAGTTCTCTGGTTTGTGTGCATCCTGAGATGCCATCTTTGCCGCTCACAGGCCATCAGAACCAAAAGGATACAAATGTACAAAAGCTGTCACACACATTGTATGTCACATAGTATCATCAGCCAGATGCCAGCTACCTATGCCGAGCTCACCAGCGACCTATGCCTGCCATGTCATGCATTGCACGAGTGCACAACAGCGATTAAACAACAGAAAAACTGCAACTTGCCGCAGAACAACACATCAAACCCGATTCAAATCCAGAAAACTGTATGTTCATATTTATCATCAATGCATAATTCTTTTGGTGACCATGACAGCCTGACTAGTGCCACCCAAGGCAACAGCCCAGAGCTAATTGAACAAGGGGTGCAACATCGAGTCACCTCCTGAGCAATTTGGCGCTGATTGAGTTCAAACTCATGTTCAGCATCAAGATCTGCACAGACATCAAGAGCTGCCAACTTGGTAAGCCAAGCCTTGCGTTTCGACTGAGCATTGCTACTTCAATTCTTCTTCTGCTTCTTGCCCAAAATACCAAAGGTTAACTTCCCAAGGATGGCTGCAAGAGACAAGCACTTGAACGTCAACAAATGCGCATTTAAGACCTGAAAATGATTTCTGACGCCACAAGCAGTACATACAAAGACAGCAACAAACACAGCAAGTGTATACAGTAACTGCATCATGCAAGGCGCACATACAACACCTCATTGCGATCATGCATGATGTGGTGTTGACACGGACATACACCATGCAGCAGCAACAATCAAGCAAGCCGCCGTGTAGAGCTGCTGTGAACACAGGTTCAAGATGCTAACATGCATAAGCAATCACCAAAAGCTCACTTTTGAAGATGTCACTGAGCCTATTGGATAGAATGAAAAAGGCATATGGAATAGTTTCAGGCTCTGGGATGGGGCCACCAATGGCTGCTAGAATCCCAAAAAGGGCTCCCATCTTCTTGGTGTTGCCAACACGTCTGTCCATGATGTAGCCTGCACAGCAACTGTACTTATCACAAGCGAAGCTTAAATACTGGACAAACGTGCTTGTGTGTGTGTGACATGTCATGCACCTGCCCTCCTGTGCTGTTGACATGTTGACATGTTGAAGGAGGTGATCTCTGCCAGTAAAGCTGTCAAAAATTTGACTTTTTAAATCGTTGGCCTTGTTGTGGAAGATGACTTCAAGGCTCAGCAAGCTGAAGGACAAGGGGAGTTGCATGGCTGTAGAACATATACAGCACGTGCTGACAATGTAAATGAATGACATGTGCACAAGCTGCATCCCATTACACCAATGTTGAAAAGCAAACACACCTCCTGTGAAGCCTGTGCATTTGCCTTGTTCATTGAAGGTGTACGAGAGGCACTCAGGGGCTCCCAGGACCTTCTTGTTTGTGGCTTTGAAGGACTTGCCAAAAAACTTCAAGGGACCTGCATGCGTTGCAGTCACCCTTGTTGTGAACCACACCCTGCAGAGACATCAAACACTGGTTGTCAGCATTGCTGGTGGCAGGAATGGCAGTTTTGATGGGGTTTTATGCCACTGATATGCTACATGCTATGCATACATAGGTCATCTGCACATATGTGGGGCGTTACACACCAATAGTGGGAAAACGTGAAGTGCATGCATGCATGCATTGGTTGCACAGGGTATCCTGTCCACCATGTTGTTTGACAGTTATTAAGGCAGAGCAGGCTGACTCCATGGCAAGACTGGGTGCTCAGGCATCCACCTGTTTGGCTCATAGGGGTCTACCCTCCAATGATAGGGATGCGAAGCCAGATTTGGGAATGCTTCCTCAAGGTTGAATGTGCCTGTTGCCTTCAGATACTCCTGCAGGCATTGGCTCACAGTAAAAACCAGCAGCCCAAGGATGGGCAGCTGTGCATGTGCATGCTCTGTTGCGCTCTTGCAATTTGAT
>JAABUH010002394.1_pt1 | contig 18071 bp, 21 predicted proteins | sample 5559121 | NCBI WGS metagenome assembly JAABUH01 (sample SAMN10711871, study PRJNA513364) | rock metagenome | isolation source: Antarctica rocks | place: Antarctica: Victoria Land, Battleship Promontory nord | collected 2015-12-28
TCATCACCGGGCACTGCCCGGTGGTGAAGGAGAGCGACTTGGCCCACCCGGTGCCAAAACTCAACGAGAGCGATCCGGTCTTTGCCGACTCGTCGACACCGCCGGGGTCGCCGGTCACGTACAGCCCCGGGATGCCGATCTGGCCGCCGGCCGCGGTGACCTCCATCAGCGAGTTCAGCACCGTTGCCGGGGCTTCCCCGGAAGAACCCGCGCCGTGACCGCGGGCCTCGAAGCCCACCGCGTCGACGGCCGCATCCACCTCGGGTACCCCGAGCAGCTGCTCGATCTGGTCCTGCGGCGACCCCTTGGAGACATCGACGGTCTCGCAACCGAAGCTGCGGGCCTGGGCAAGCCGCTGCTCGTTGAGGTCGGCGACGATGACGACAGAAGCACCGAGCAGCTGCGCCGATGCGGCCGCGGCCAGACCCACCGGACCTGCGCCCGCGATGTACACCGTGGACCCGGGTTTGACCCCCGCCGTCACGCAGCCGTGAAACCCGGTCGGGAAGATGTCCGACAGCATGGTGAGGTCCATGATCTTCGCCATGGCCTGCTCGCGGTCGGGAAAGGGCAGCAGGTTCCAATCGGCGTAGGGCACGGTGACGTACTCCGCCTGGCCGCCCACCCAGCCACCCATGTCGACATACCCGTAGGCGGCGCCGGGGCGAGCCGGGTTGACGTTGAGGCAGATTCCGGTCTTGCCCTCCTTGCAGTTGCGGCACCGTCCGCAGGCGATGTTGAACGGCACCGAGCAGAGGTCGCCCACCTTGACGAACTCCACGTCGGAGCCCTTTTCGACGACCTCGCCGAGGATCTCGTGGCCGAGCACGAGGTTGGGCGGCGCGGTCGTGCGGCCCCGGACCATGTGCTGGTCGCTGCCGCAGATGTTGGTGGTCACGACCTTGAGAATGACGCCGTGGTTGAGCTTGCGACCGACATTGGCCGGGTTGACGCCGGGACCGTCGCACAGTTCGAGCTTCGGGTAGTCGGTCTCGTGCACCTCGACCTTGCCCGGCTCGATGTACGCGACGCCTCTGTTGCCTGCCATCGGAAACCTCCTGCGCTGTGATGGGCCGACGACGCAGGGTGAGTCCTGCGACGACGTTCTCGCGGACGCTCGTGCTCCGCGAATAATTCACTGTGCGCCCCCGCGGACCGATACGCAGATCCAGGGCTCGGCCTGGGCCGCTCGCGATCGAAGAGTTGGCGGCGCTGCGCACACCGCGCTGAGTGTGCTGACGGTGTTGCTGCGGCTGTCCTGGCGCACGGTAGCCGCGGTCGTCACGCAGGTCGTGACCGACGCGCCGGCAAGGTCGATCAACTGGAAGGGTTGCGGCGCATCGGGATCGACGAAATCTCCTACCGCAAGGGGCACCGCTACCTGACGGTGGTGGTCGATCACGACACCGGGGGTGATGGTGTGGGCCCACGAGGGCCGCAACTCCGAAACCCTCGCGAAGTTCTTCACCGCCCTCGGGTCTGAGCGGGCCGCGTTTGTTGACCCACGTCAGCGCCGACGGGGCCGAGTGGATCCACGCCACGGTCGCCGCCAACGCGCCGAACGCGGCGCTCTGCCTGGACCCGTTCCACGTCATCACGTGGGCGATGAAAGCGTTGGACAGGTCCGCACCCGCACGCTGGCCACCCAGGCCGGGCCGCGGGACCGCAACCTGATGTGGGCGGTCCGCAAGAACCCGGGCGACCTCACCGCCGGGCAGAAAACCACCCTGGCCGAGTTGGAGGCAGTCAACGCCGAGCTCTTCCGCGCCTACCTGCTCAAAGAGCAACTCCGAGAGGTGTTCCGCCGCAAAGGCGCCGCGGGCCACGCCCTGCTGTCCGTGTGGATCCTCTGGGCCCGCCGCTGCGGCATCGCAGAATTCGAAAAGCTCTGCCGCACAATCGAAAGATACCGCACGCTGATCGGGCACACCCTCGACCACAACGTCCCCAACGCCCGGTCGGAGGCCACCAACACCCACATCCGGGCACTGACGAAACGGGCCTACGGCTACCACAGCCCCGAAGCCCTCATCGGCATGGCCATGCTCACCCCTACCAGGCCGAACCTGACCCACGGAAACGTCAGGAGATCCGTCGTTGATTCCCCGCCGGCGGACCTTCATGGCGTCGCGGGGATCGACCTGCAACATTGTTGTCGAGCCATGTTGTATCAACTGGTCTTAAGCGGCATCGCCATCGCCATCGCCATCGACGACGGGGATTGCGGAGCGGGCGAACGCGATCGCGGCCTCGGTCAACGCTACCGCGGGCGTGGCCCTGGCGGTGTTCGCGCTACTCGGCCACACCGCCGCCCCGTCCGTCTCAGCGCAGGATCCGCAAACGAAGGTCCCCGCGGGGCCAGGGCACGAGCACGGGGGGTCGCAGGACCGTCGCCGATGGCCGATTCCCGACCGGTCGTGATGTGGGAGGCTCGCTCAACTACTGCTTGAGGATCTCAAGTGCGAGTTTGGCGCAGTCCTCACAGCTGGCAACATTGCCGTTCCCGGCCACGACGGGACGTGGCTGGGTTCTGAGTCCTGCTGGCCGTAGAAGGAGCAAGCAGGCCGGCGCGACCGCCGTTCACAGGCCGGGGAGCGCATCCGGGTCTCACCGGTCAACGGCGTACAGGCGGTCCAGCCCGTCTCGTGTTCATCCACCAGTCGATAGTCGCTGAACGCGCAGATCGGTGCCAGCGGCAGTGTCGATAAGCGACCGTCTACGGGCTCGAGGAACCGCTCGCCGGCATCGCCGCGTAGCGCAGGGCGACCATGCCGCCACTGAAACGTCGCTCCTCGAGCAGGCGCAGCTCGAGCCGGACGCCGTCAGGCCAGATGCTGGTCCCGCCGCCGATCATGACTGGCACGACGACGACGTCAACGACGTCGACGAGCCCGGCGCGGAAGGCGTGCGCGGCGATGGTCGGGCCGTCGATGGTCAGGTCGCCCTCGGACTCGGCCTTGATCCGGGCCGCCCACTCGTGATCAAGGACCGACATCATCACCTCGTCGTACCATCTGCCGTCGTGCCAGACCGCCTCGCGGTGGCGGCCCTCCTCGACGAACCCGGCCTTCCCGTAGGCGCGGATTCCTGCTGGGTTGAACGGCGCCACGGTGAGCTGGATCCGGTGCAGGCCCATCTCCCGGAAGGCGTAATCGACGATGACGCGCATCGCGTCTGTGCCGTAGCCGCGGCCGATGTGCTCGCGGCCGAGTGCGATGCCGATCGTGGCGCACCTGTCCTTGGGGCGGGCTCCGGACAGCTCGATGTGGCCGACGAGGATCGAGTCACCATAGGCGAGCGCGCCCGTCGGGCGGTTGTTGGTGTGCGCCAGCCAGCTCTCCAGCCAGCGCTTCAAGGTGATGGACGGGTCGGCGCTGGCAATACCGTTGCTCAGGGCGGCAAGCTCGGCGTTGAGCCACCGCTGCTGCGCATCGGCACCGGTCGTGAATGTCTTGCCGTATTGGCGCCGCAACCCTGCACCCTGGCAAGGCGCGCTGACACGCGCCTCGGACTTGGTCACCCCACGCGGACTCCTCCCGAGCCGGCAGCTACTGCATCGCATCCAGCGTAAACCCCAAAGAAGGTCCTGACCTGGGTCGATCCGGTGCTGCGAGCAAAGGTCGCGTCCACTCGGCCGCCGAGGCTCACGTCCCCCCCAGACTCCGAGAACCGCGCAAAGCACCCCGAGATAGTGGGGCGATAGTGGGGCTGGATCCGATTTGGAGGTTTCCCTGGAGGTTGAAATCGTGCGTATCGCCCGGCCAAACGTGGAGCCGCCTGTCGGAATCGAACCGACGACCTTCTCATTACGAGAAGTACGGTTGCTAGTCCTAGGCTGTCCATACAACGCTCTGAGCGGGGTGTTTGAGCTGAGCGTAACTCGCGTGGACCCCTGTGGAGCACCCCAGTGGCTACCACGACTGTCCACATTGGCCGGTTCATTAGTTCCTCGTGGACTGCTGGTGCTCCCCCTCCCAGATACCTCGTGTTGCTCGACTACAAGTCGAGGACCAAGGCCAGAGCCGCGTCTACCCGCTGCATCTCTTCGATGGTCAGGAAACCGACCGGCTCGGTGAGGCGGTTGAGATCCACAGTTGCGAGCTGGTCGCACATAACCAGGGTCTGCCGGTCTCTGATGGCCACCGGCGGCCGGAAGCTGGTCTCCCGTGCGCTGGTGCTGGTGAAAGCGACGATCCAGGTGCTCAGGGTGAGCCAGCCCGGCTGCACTACGACGGCGTACCGGCGGCCCCTCTGCTCGTGGCCCTTGCCTCGCGCTGACAGCCCGTAGACCTCACCCCTCATGCAGCGCGGCCATGTCCTGCTGGATCGCCCGAACCTCGGCAAGGTCGACAGGGTCGTCCTTGATGGCGAGCGCTTCTGCGGCAGCGACCTGGCGGCGTTTGTCACGGTGCATCGCTGCCAAAGCGGCCAGGATGACCTGGTCGGCGCTCTCACGGCGGGATGCCCCGAGCTGGAGGAGCAGGTCGCGGGTACTGGTCTGAACCTTGACGGTAGTGGTGTCGGCCATGATTGAAGTCTACTCCTGGTAGACCAGGACGTGCGCAGGGCCTGCTGAGATGTGTAATCAGTTCCGCGTGGCCTGCAGGCGCTCCCAGCTCGGCAAGGACAGTTCCACCCCGAACACATCACCGATGCGGCGCCGAGCGGCGGCGCTGGTGTAGACGTCCGGTCGGTGGCGGACAACGAAAGGCCACCCCGCCCGAAATAAGCCTCCGGCAGCGCCGACCGGAAGTAGCTCCGTATGACCCTCGAAGGGGTGCTGCAGCTCCTCAGCGGGGTGAACCCCACCGTCGCCACCGCGTCGCGGATCGCCGCCTCCCCGTGCTTGGCGACCACCTTCAAACTCGGCACAACCGTCACCTTGCCACACCGTCCGCCGACCGTGGGCTGGTCGGTTACGGACCGGTACGTGGAGCGAAAATCTGACCGCTGCAGACCCAACACGTGGTACCTGCTCCAGGGATCCGCTGGGTCCGGGCGGTGTCTCGGTAGCCAGCCGCGGTGAGGCGGCTGTCTTCGGCTTTCGTGATGATGACGCGGTCGGCTGTCGCGCCGAGTACCTGCCGCAGCGCCTGTTCATCGGTTGGCATGTTCCGCAGGAGCTCGCGGATGACGCCTGAGATGGGGACGACGTGCTCGTACACCAGACCCTTGAGGCGTAAGTGGCGTACTGGTCGCGCGCCGCGGCGAGTGTGGGATCAGCGGGGAGTACTTGCCGCCGGGCGGAAGCCGCGGAGCCTCCCACCGGAAGAACAGTGTCTCGCGAAGCCGCTTCGCCGCGCTCCTGTCACCGGTCGCCGTCTCACAGTTCTGGAATGCTCGCAGCACCGTCAGGATGAGACGCAAGTCGGCCTCATCGTTGGGAGGAACCCGGTTGTTGTCACGGAGGTTGGACTGCGGGCGGCGGGTCGTGGACCTAGCGAGATCGGCACTGGAGCTGAGGAGAAGCTCGATCGTGTCGCGGTCCGCGACACCAGTCTCGTAGTTGAATCAGGCGAACGACTTTTGGGCGCGGAGAACAAGAGTGAGTGCCTGAACATCCGATCGCATGCGATCAGGTAACCCGACGGCAAGGTGATCCCGCTTGGGGTGCGCTCGACAGATCACCTTGCCGTCGAGCCGCAAGGCCACACCTGGCCCGCTCTCCAGGCGCTTCTCGCACCCCATACCGACGGCGACGTCCTCGATGTACGCGTACTCGGCCTGCACCCAGTCAGTGGCCCGCAACAAGGCGCCTTCCAGGTCACGACGATCCACCACGCCGACATCATCCCAACTACACGTCCCGCTAGCTGAACGCGCGGTCACAGCATCGGCCGTTGGCCCGGTCGAATGTTACCGAGGTGGATTGTGACCCACGGAGTCGCATCGACCCTGCCCACCGGGTGATCCGCCGCGCCAGAGCTCACGGTGCTGGTGGCACGTACCTGACCTGGAAGCCGAACGGGCTGCCGTCGGTGCCGACGTCGCGCAGGTTGCGACTCAGCACTGCGCGGGGTCTCGGTGTGCTCCTTGTGCAGGCGGCGAGCGGTGTTTGCCTCGATCAGCTCCCATGCCCCGTCGTCTAGGCCGGTGACGTGCAGGATGTAGCTGTCGGTTCGATGGTTGGAATGTGCCTGCCACGATCGGCGGTCGACGATGACGATGTTGCCGGTGAGGTCCCATTCGAGCCCGGTCTTGGTGGCCGTCACGGCGACGGTGAGGTGGTCGGCGGCCGGCAACGAGGCGGCAGCCGACGTGAATCGGGTGCGCCGGCATGTTTCGAGGATCCAGGTGGTGAAGTCGCCGGCGAACTCGAAGTTCTGGCTGGCATATGCGTAGTTCGGTGCGTCCGCGGGGTGCAGGAAATGAGCGGGCAGGTCGGTGACGGAGAGCAGCTGGTCGCCGCGGCGCCCGAGCACCCGACGGTCATTGTGGGAGGCGGGCCGCACCGTGCCGGGAGGAACGTAAGGCGCGTAGGGGAAGCGGTCGAAGTAGCCGCCTTCGATGGTGTAGGCCATATCCGCCAGATCCACGCTCGATCCCCCGCTCATGTTTCCGACTCGAAATGACCGTACCGGAACCGACTCCTCCTTCGGTGGTGTCGGTTTGCCTCCGGTGCCGGGATCGGGGTGAGCAGCGTTCCGCGGAGCACACTCTCTCGGCCGCGCACGCAACTCCGTCTTGTCCGACGGCCACGCTGAGCGGGCGACGACCGCGGCCGGCCTCGGGCCACCACAGACAATGCACTTTGGTGGCCCACAGCTCCGTCCAGGTGAACGACTTTCAGCTTGTGCTCGATGGCCAAGGACGCTTCGAAGGCCGAGGTGTCCGCGGCGGTGGATCAGCCCGGTGTGCGCTGCCGGCGTAGCCAGCGGTAAACGGTCATCTCCGATAGCCCGACCGCCGACGCGGCGGCGGACACTGTTGTGCCCTGGCGGAGGAGTAGTTCGAGCCGATCCTCCATCTCCAGGGTGAGCAGGGTGCGCCGGCCGGGGACCCGACCCGCCGCCCGGGCCGCGTCCACTGCTACACGGGAACGCGCACCCCGCTGCGCGTGCAGGGTCTGGATCAGGGCCGCGAAAGCGCGCGCCGGCAGTGGGGTGATTGGTCCAGCACCACGACGGCGACGTCTCTTTCTGCCAGCTGGTCGAAGGCGGTCATGCAGCGGCACCAAATGCCGGAAGCTCGGGACGGCCGACCCCAGTGGCTACCACGCATGCTCATCCCCTGGTGTCGCCCGCCTTGGAAAACAGCCTGACCACGGGTTATATGGAGCCGCCTGTCGGAATCGAACCGACGACCTTCTCATTACGAGTGAGATGTCGACGACTTCAAAGAAGCTGCACCCCAATCGTTTTGAGTACAAGTTCCCTTCGTATGCCATAAACCTGCCTTATGGAGTGGCCAGAACTCCGCGGCGTCGAACGATCAGAGGGGGTCACCGTGTTGCTCGACGAACCGTGCCCACAGGGTGTCGAGTCGTTCCTGGAGGGTCAACGAAGGGATGGCACGCAAGTCGGCGATCGCCCTGTCCTCGCTGATTGCTCGGACGGCAACGAGGTAGTGGGCCTGCGTGGTGCTCAGGCTCGCGTGGCCTAGGTGAGCTTGGGCGTCAATCACGGTCGCGCCCGAGGCACACAGCACCGTCGCCGCGTGCGCCCGCAGCCGCTTTACGGGCATTCCTGCTACCCCCGCGGCGGCCGTCGCGTCATGCCAGACGACGCGTCGCCACGATGGTGGCGTCCAGATTCCTGGTCCGCCACGGTAAATCGAGCCCCGACCGTGGGCGGGAAGGGCGACATCCCACCGGTCGCCCACCGCTGGGGGCAGGGCAACGCTGTGTTGGCGGAGCGCTTCCCAAAGCGGCTGCGGAATTTGGACGTCGCGCCGTTCACCTGTCTTAGGCGACTCCTGTACCCACGTTTTCCGCCCGCGGACGATGACCCGGTCAATATGGACTGCCGGGCGGTTCCGGTGGACGCCATTCACTCGGTTCAGTGACGCCGCCTCGGTGAATCGCGCTCCTGCCCAGGCGAGCAATAGAGTCATCAAGCGGTCCTCTCGATGGGGGATCGCCGACAGGATCGCTGACATGTCCGCCCACGAGGGCACGGCAGCGCGCCGAGCAGCAGCCTCCGCGCGCGCAGCGCCGCTGCGTTTCGTCCGAGACTGCCGAGGCAGCGCAAGGACCGGATTCGCGGGGAGGTGCATATGTCCGGCAGCAGCGCCATATGCGGCGGACAGCAAAGCGACTGCGTACCGCACGCTGTGGGTGGAGTGGCCCACGGCGACTAAGTCGTCGCGCCACGCTGTGATCGCTGGAGTGGTGAGACGGTCGATCCTGATCGCGCCGAACGGTTGGGGTGCGATGCGAACTGCCAGGGCGCTGCGGTAACACCGCAAGGTGTGGTGCGCCAGGCGCTCATCGCTGTCGTCGATGTAGCGCTCAACAACCTCCGCGACTGTTGCCATCTTCGCACCACGGGGTCCTTGACTGGCCCGACCGCGGGCGCCGTCCTCAACCTCAACGATCGCGCGAGCGAGTCGGCGAGTGGCCTCCGGCCGCGAACCGTACGTTCCAATGGATGCTGCACCGAGTCGCGCGGGTAACCGAGCCTGCCACTGACCTGTCGGCAATCTACGAATTGAACCTTGCTGGCCGGGGACGCGACGTGCGCGTGCGGACTTCGATGTTGCCGGGACGGTACTTGGCGAACGGGAGTCCTGAGCATCCGAAACCGAACGAACAGGATGGGCTGAGAGGCCGCCATCGGGTGAGGTACTCGCACGCGGGACTGCAAAACCTCCGCTGGCGAGGGCCGGTCTGTCAAGGTGTGCCTTCATCGGCGACGCGCTCCAGGTAGGTGCCAATATCCGCGGCGGTGTATCGAACTGCCCTGCCGATCCGATGGCACGGCATGGTGCCGACGGTTGTCACTCGTCGCAGAGTTCTTACGCTCACGTGGAGCATGTCAGCGACTTCCTCGGCGGTAAACACCCGCGACAGTACATTGCCCGTATCAAGTGTACCCACGAGATCACGTCGCTCTCAGGCGAGCGATCCACCTGTCCCGGGATCGCCTCCGAACAGCGTCGAACGCGCCCCTCCCTATCCCGACTTCCTGCGGGAACCGGGCGCGTTGGTCCTGATCGATTGCTCGGAATCCATTCCCGGGGGCTTCATACCTTCCTCGCTTCAAGCCGGCCGCAGCGGGCGCCGATTTTGGGATCGGACTCACTCGAGGTCGTAGTTCTTCGCGGACGCGCTGACATGCGCGATCCGGTGGGAGGTTGACGACGCCAACCGCCGCAGCGTCGGCCACCGCAGCTACCGGCCCCGGCGACGGCGTGTCGTCGTCGAGCTGCCCGGCTCGGAGGACATGCGCGCCGAGATCACTGGCTAGCGGGGAGGTATGCCAAACGTCGGCGTGGCGCTCGGCCGCTGGTCCCGATTGCAGCGGGATACCCGTTTGGAGTGCTTCGTGCGTGTCGTCACCTAAGGGGTTGGTCCGCGCGAAGTTCAGAGAGAGCTGGTGGCCGTCATCGCCGCACTGCGTACGCCACCCTCGCTGTGCCATCGGCGGTTCCTCTCGTTGGGCCTACCTCTCTACGTACAAACGGCCCCCTGCTTTAGCCACTTCGGCGCCAAATTGGTTTCAGCACCCCCGTGCGAAACCTCGCCGTCTCCGCGGTGCCGGTCGGTGCGCCCTGCGGTAGCCGAGTCTGTGCTATCCGGTGACGCCGTCTCGAACCACACGAACCTCCTCCATCTTCAAGGAGCACTAGAAGGACTGAAGCTCACCCACGAAGACGTCGAGCCGCTCGTCGCAGGACCCAGGCACGTCGTCGAGCTCAGCCACGGGGGTTTCACCGCCGGATCATCGAACTCGCCCCCAGGAAGTCGCCCGTGAGGCCGGTACCCGCTGATATGGAGCGCATCAATAGGGCAAGTGAGGCGGCGCCCATGACCGTCGTCGTGGGCGCCGCCAGGGGTGGTCCGAATGAACGTGTGGTGGTGGCGAGCGTGTCGGTATCGACGCGTGGTCAATTGACGCGGTTGCCGCTCTTCATGGAAGGACTACTCCTGGCCGAGTTCCGTTCTGGTCCATCAGATCAGGCGGTAGCCGAGCTTGTCGGAGGCCTGGGCAAGGCGTCCGGCAAGTGCCGGATCCGCCAGGGGGCGTGACGTCGATGGTCGTCCGGGCATCGCAGATCCGGCTGGCGTGTACAGCGCCACGCAGGCCGCCCCGGTAAAGCGGCTGTTGTAGCGGATGCCGTCGAGATCGGGGAACGCCACACAGATCGCCCGCGCCCACTGTTGGGTTACCGTGTGCTCGGCGCTGGACAGCGCGTAGGTTCCTCCCGAGCGGGTCGCCCAGTGACCGGCACTGTCGGTCGCCACGTCGAGCACCACTACGTCGCGCGTGAAGCTCAACCCTGTGAGGTAGGGAACCTCGAAGCGACGGTCGATGGTGCGGTACTGCTGGAATGCCTCCCCGAGCGCAGCGATTGGCGTGGATGCGCCGTACCACACTCCGACACCGGGATGCTCCCCTTTTGGCAAGGGGTGTTGATCGAACCGGAGTACGGGGCCATAGGTGCGTAACGCATTCCACGGCACCGCGAACGTGCTGGCGGTCCGGTGCACCCGCCACCACAGTTCGCTACCCGCGATGGTCCGGTACTCGTCGGGGCGGATACCGACCGTACGAAGCTCACCCACTGAGGGCGGCGGAGAAAGCATGGGCACGTGCTCAGATGCCTGCCCAGTCGCTTCGCTCCATTACCGCGACCGCTGTGGTGATGTCACCGCCAGTCCGCAGCCAGTGCACGATGGACACCGGCTCACCAGCCTCACCCAGCTCCGGCTGCGGGCTGGTCAACAGCCCGAGAACGCTCAGCGGATGCATCCCCGCAGGGACGAGGCGGATGATCTGGTCCAGGCCTCGGACCAGTCCGTTGTCATCGAACTGGACGGCGGGCAGCACCCATTTGCCGCTGTCCTTGATCGCCCACAGGGTGCGTTCGGCGATGCGCTGACGCACCCGCGAGCGATCGACGTGCAACTTCTGCCTCGCCTGCTCGGTAGTGAACGCCGTCGCCATCAAGCGGGCGTAGTCGGCGACATTCGACAACATCTGCCCACGGTATGCGTCGTCGCCTTCGACGAATCCTGCTCGGTCGTAGAGCGCCGCCTCCGCCCCGGGGAGCGCGACAGCGGAGCGGCGGATCGTGGGCAGGCCATCCAAGACACGCAAAATGTCCGGCCGGTCGAGCCGGACCCCGAACTTCTGGCCCAAAATCTCCTCAATCGGCGCCACCGAATACCCGTGTGGTGTGACCAGGTCTGTCATTGAGTCACCCTGCTTCCTCTCGCTTCCTAACAGTGTAGGGAAACGTGAGACAGTCTAGTACCCAGCCCTCGTTGCCGATGACCATGGGTCGGGTGGGCACGATGACCAATGACTACAAGCGGCACGGCACCACCACGCTCTTCGCTGCCCTCAACGTTCTGGACGGGACCGTGATCGGTCAGTGCTTGGACCGCCACCGCCACGAGGAGTTCCTGACGTTTCCGCGCACCGTGGACAAGCAGGTACCGAAACACCTTTAGGTGCACATGATTCTGGACAACTACGCCACCCACAAGCATCCGAACGTGAAGGACTGGCTGGCCAAGCACCCCCGCTACAACCTGCACTTCACCCCAACGTCGTCGTCGTGACTGAACCTGGTCGAACGCTAGTTTCGGGAACTGACGGACAAAGCCATCAGACGGGGGGTCTTCCACTCCGTGCCCGAACCCGAACCCTTCGTCTGGACCGCCACCGCAGACGCCGCTCCCGTGGGTTGCCCGATCTCGCTGTCGGACCGCCCGGTCAGCGAGCACGCCGGGTGGCAAGGTCTGTCCGGGATCGGGAGTGGCGGGCTTCGTACACCCACCACAAGGGTGTTGGCTGGACACTGATGGCGTGCGGAAGGACACTACTGAGATGGTTGGACACAACGCTGCCGCCTCCGCGGCTGGCTACCTGTACCAGACGAACTGGGCCCTGGTTGACCTGCTACGCAAGGGCCATACCCGTCCCGACCAGGCCATCACGCTCGAGCTCCATGACGATGTCTCGTGGACAGATGTGGAAGCCACGAGCGACCCCGTAGAACTGCTCCAGGTCAAGCTGCACACCAAATCGAAAGCGGCGGGCCTGGGCGACATGTCCGTGGACATTTGGAAGACCCTGCAAATCTGGATGGATCGGCCTGACGTTGGCGACCTACAGGGTCCAGAACTCGCCCTCGTCACCACCTCGGTGGCCTCGGAGGGAACTGCTGCCTTCGTGCTGAGGCCCCCCACGCGGGACGTTGATCTCGCGCTCGCACGCCTTGCCAAGGCAGCCAAGGACTCCGAGAACACGTACACAGAGCAGTCGAGGGCAGACTTCCTAGCGTTGGCCGCGTCGCGACGTAGCAACCTGCTCAACCGGGTGAGGGTGCTCGATGGTCAAATGCCCCCTGAAGACTTAGACGTCTCAGTACGCGAAGCGCTCACCTGGGGCCTCCCGACAGGTGGACAGCCGGCCGAGGACAGATTCGTTGCACAGGTCTGGCACTACTGGCAGGACGTCGCCATTGACATGCTGGCAGGAAGGCGTCCCTCAGTCAGCGTCACCGAGGTGCGAACGTTCGTCCGCGAACTACGGAACAGCTACACCACCGAGAACCTACCGACGACGGTCCCGTTGTCCTCCGTTACTGAGGAGCACGTGCAGTTGTACGCCGGGGCTCGATTCGTCGCCCAACTCTCCCTTGTCGACTACGCGGGGCCGCAGCTGCGGAACGCCATCATCGACTACCACCGCGCCGTCACTCAGGAAACCGAGTGGCTCAGCGACAGTCTTTTGGACCTTCGGGAGCTGGGGAACTTCGAAGAGGAGCTGCGATTCGAGTGGACGCGCGAGTTCGGGAACATGATCCAGGACCTCGAACTAGATGCTTTGAGCGCCGAGGACGCGGAGAGCACCAAGCAGAAGGCTGGCCGCCAGCTCCTGAACTACCTTTTGAACTCCACCGCCGTCACGGTGCGGACGCACTACAACGAAGGGTTCTACGGACGTGGCAAGCGACACGAGCTCGCTGGCCATGACGACGCCATCCAACGGATCGGGTGGCACCCCGACTTCGTGGAGCGTCTGGACGCTCTGGCAAGCAGCGGGTGACCGCGTAATGATTACTTGTCGAGGAACGCCCCTTGAACCGGTCCCTCGCTGGCATCATGTCTCGCCATGACCTCATGGCGCGAGCGCTCACGTACCCAGGCGGTCATGCTCAACCCGGCGTTGTTGGGGACGATCACCGCCAATGCTGCGCTTCAGTACCGAAGTAACAGAGAACAGACGATGCCGTGGGTGTATGCCTTCATCATCGCGCCCCTTGTTCTTCACCGGGGCACGCGGGAGTCGCTACCCAAGAACAGTCGGGCCAACTTGTACACATGGGTCGCCGACCACCCGGTCGAGCATGCCGGATTTGCGCCTCGAGCGGTATCGCTCAGAGACTCGGTGCAGGAGGGCATAAGGTTCGGACTCCGTAGCGGCCTCCTGACCGTGGAGCAGGATGGCGGCCTATCCGCGTCGTTGGCCAGCGGGAGGGGCCACACCCTGGCCAAGGACAGCGAAGTACAGCAGATCGTTGCGCGCGCTGGGTTCGTCGGGCAGTGGCTAACCAAGATCGACCAGCCAGCGACCGTCTTCGTCGTCCTCGGCGTGGCACCCTAGCCCGGTGCAGCTCCTCGCCCTGGTCCTTTACAACGCCGACGGTCGCACCCGGCGCATCGACTTCATGCCTGGACAGCTCAACATCATTACCGGCGAGTCCGGGACCGGGAAGAGCGCCCTGCTCACCATCGTCGAGTACTGCCTGGGCCGCAACACCAACCTGGTGCCGGTGGGCCCGATCTCGGACACAGTCGAGTGGTATGCCGCCCTGTGGCAGCTAGACGACGCCGGCGCCCGTGCGTTTGTGGCACGACCGAAGCCCGCGGGGCAGAACGCCAGCACGGCGATCGCCATGCTGGAGTTCGGGAACGACCTGGAGCCGCCGCCCCTCGAGGAGTTGCGCGGCAATACCGACACTCGCCAGCTTCGCCAGCAGCTGGGGCGCCGACTCGGCATCGAGGAAAACCAGTCCGAGACCGGCCCATGGTCGCTACGACAGGGGCTTGAGGCGAACATTGGCCACGCGGCCCTCCTGTGCCTCCAGGCTCAGTCCGAGGTAGCCAGTCAGTCCGTCATGTTCCACCGGATGGGCGAGGACGGTATCGACCAAGCCCTTCGCGACACGATCCCCTACTTCTTGGGCGCGGTGGCACCAGATGAGGCGCGAAAGCGAGCCCAGCTGCGTGACGCCAAGCGCACGCTCGCCAGGCTCGAGGCGGAGTACGAGCGAGCCCAGCAGGCGGCCCAGACCATCGACGTTCAGCTCGGCTCCCTCTACGCCGAGGCCCGTGCCGTCGGCCTGCTCGAAGACGTAGACGCGGCCGATCGGTCGGCGCTCGTGCGGGCTCTACAAGGTGCCCGCGCCGCCAGGCCGACCGACGCCACTGGGGCGGACGGGCCGGCCGAACAAGATCGACGACGCACCCTTGAGCAACGCCGGGATGCCCTCGGCCAGCAATTGCGCCTCGTCATGGAGAGCCGGGGGCTGCTCCTCAACGAGTCCAAGGCGGCAAACGACTTCGTGTCTGCGCTTGCCCAGCAGGAGTCCCGCCTGACCTCCCTGAACCTCCTGCCTCCGCTCCCCGAAACCGCAGGGGAACACACGGAGACGCCCGACTGTCCGGCCTGTGGGAGCCGATTGGACGACCCGGACCCAACAGCTGAGGTACTCAGGCGCAGCTTGGAGGACCTTCGCACGCAGGTCGGCACCCTTACTGGGGCCCGTCCCGCTCAGCGACGTGCGCTGGACTCCCTCGACTCAGAAGCGGAAGCACTCCGTGAGCAGCTTCGGGTCGCGGAGGGAGCCCTCCAGGACATCGATCGTGGTCGCCGTGTCCACGAGCAGTCGCAGTCCAACAGTCGGGACTTCACTCGAGGACGCATCGACGCCACCTTGGCTCGGGCCGCTGTGGTCGACGAGAACGCCATGGAGGTCGTGCGTCAGCAACTCGAACAAACCCGCTCCACGATCGCAGCCCTGGAAGCTGAGCTCGACGACGACAACCGGCGCGAGCAGCTCACCTCTCGGTTGGTAGCAGTAGGACGGGACATCAGGGCCTACGCCGAGAGGTTGGACCTTGAACACAGTGCTGAGGACGTGCGCCTCGATCTGGCACGCCTGACGGTTGTGGCGGACACCGTCACCGGGCCGGCACCCCTCACACGCATCGGAAGTGCCAAGAACTGGGTCGGATATCATCTCGCCACCCACTTGGCACTGCACCGCTACTTCACCCGGCAGGAGCGGCCAGTCCCGCGCTTCTTGATGCTGGACCAACCAACCCAGGCGCACTACCCCTCGGAAAACGACAACGAAAGCGGCTTGCCTGAGGAAGACGCCGACCGCGTCGCTGTACGCGCTATGTTCGAGCTCATGCGCGATGTCGTAGCTGAACTCGCTCCGCAGTTCCAGGTCATCGTCTGCGACCACGCTGATCCTCCAGAGCCCTGGTTCGAAGAGGCGGTGCGCGAGCGGTGGCGTCACGGAGTGCAGCTCATCCCGACTGACTGGCTAGACGCGCCGTCGTAGGTGAGTCGACCAAACCTAATCCTGGATCACACCTGGGGGCCACCCCAGGTTCGTCGTGCACTTCACCCCCACCTCGAGCTCGTGGCTCAACCTCGTCGAAACGCTGGTTCGCCGAGCTCACCACCAAGAAGCTCCAGCGGGGAGCACATCGCAGCCGGCCGACCATCAGCTCTCACGTGTCAACTAATGCTGTACGCGAGGACTATCTAGCCTGGAGGCGGGCAATGCGCAAGTCCCGTGTCCTTTGCCAGAGGGTGTCGAATACGTCTGCGGTGACGCCATACAGTTGGGCGAGCCGGCTCCGCTGCGCTTGGTCGGCAACTCGGAAGCCGCTCTCGATCGCCCCGTACATGCTCCGCTTGAGACCAACTGCCTCCGCCGCGGCTTGTTGAGACAACCCAACCTGATGGCGCAGGTTGGCGAGAACCAGTCGGTCTTCCTTGACCGGCACGAGATCGGCCACGCCGATGCCCAGAGTTTCCGCAGCCGCGGCGAGCGTTTGGGGTGAGGGAGCAGCCTTGCCGGTTTCCCACGCGCTGACGGTGGCGGCGCTGATACCGGAGAGCAGGGAGAGCTCGCTGAGGCTCAGCTGTCGTCGGCTGCGCTGTCGTCGGAACGCCGCGGGGCTGAAGCCCTGCACTCCGCTGCGTGCCATCCTCACCTCCGTCCTATGATCCTCGTGCTGGTCATCGGCCTGAGTTCCCGTCGCGCCACTGCGACTACCCGCGGGTTGTTCAGCCAAGTACGTACGCGAACTGTAGAGGGCACTTGACGGTCTGGCTATGGGGGTGTGTGCTGGGTCACGTTCAGTCGTTGAATTGCCACCAGCCGGGGCTTCTCGGATGGTTACGGATGGTGACACTGACGGTGGCGAGGACTGATCCGGTCGGGGTCGAGGTGGCGTGGTCCGGGTTGTCGGTGTCATGCAGAACTACGTACGAACCGCGGCCGATTTGGCAATCGCCGGACAAATGAATTAGCTCAGCAGCCCGTGAGAGGCCTTGGACGAACGGCCAGAACCTCTGGGGTAGATGCGGTTGCTCCCGGTGTCAGTCGGGATCCGCGCGAACGGTGTCGCGAATCCTATTCAAGCTGGGAGAAGTGCACCGGTCGGGTTAGCAGGTGCGACGGCGTGTCACTCACCCGCCATGGACGAGCCCTTCGCCTGAGCAACCCTCAACACAACGTGGGGAGTGTCAGTGATGCGAACACGATTGCGCAGTGGTCCGGTGCCGATCCTCACGTGCCTCGGTGCCACGGTCGCGATCCTCACAATATTCGCGGGATGCAGCAGCGCCGCGCCCGCGCACCCGGCGCCGACCGGCTCGACGCTATACCTCACACCTCCACCGCCGGTGGTCAACACCGCACCATCCGGCGCGGCGCTGCAGCAACAGCTGACCGACGCCGTGACCCGTTACGAGCACGTGTACGACTCTCTCTACCTCGACCCGCAGCAGAACCTCAACGTGGTGGACACGGTGGCCACTGGCCAGGCCGCGGACTCGTTGCGCTCCCAGGCGAAGCAGGTAGCCGACCAGCGCCTCATCGTTGCCGGCGAGGGCAAGGTGCTGCGGGTGACGGTGGTGAACACGACACCGACCCCGCTGGACAGCTCGCAGCCGGCGACGGCCACCGTGAAGTCCTGCACCGACGTCTCCGCCATCACGCTGAAGACCCCCGACGGCAAGTCGAACGTCGATCCGAAGCGGGGACCGCAGACGCAAACGAAATACACGCTGATCAACGCCACCCCCGCCGTGGCCGCCGCCTGGCGTGTGAGCGCGCTCGCACCCTCCACAGCACCCTGCGACCGGATATGACCAGTCCCGCGCAGCACCAAACTCTCGGATTGTTGACCGGAGTCCTGCTGGTGGGCGCCCTGCTGGCAGCACCGGCCGCTGCCGATCCCGCGCTCCCACCGGTCGTGGTCGGCGGCGGCGGCCGGGACGGCTCCATTACCGTCACGGCGACGTCTCCGAGTATCCCCGGGGAATCCGGTGGGGGATCCGCGTCCCCGGTCGGTTCTGGTGCGGACGGTTCCGCCTCGCCAGGTAGTTTTGGTGGCGGTGGTGGTCCTACATCGCCTGCTGGGTCGGGTTCCGGTGATGGTTCCAGTAGCTTGGCGACCCCAAGTGGACCGACGGGGCCGGCCTTGGATGCGTACGGCGGGGCGTTCTGCGCAAATTTGGCAAGCGCTGACTGTGCGTCGTCGATCGCGGGGGCGCAACCGGGTACCAGTTCGAATCCGGCGGCCGAGCTCGCGTATTTGAACGCGGTGGGTCAGGCGGTGTGCAAATTGGGGACTACCGCGGCGTGCCCCG
>JAABUH010002395.1_pt1 | contig 18068 bp, 19 predicted proteins | sample 5559121 | NCBI WGS metagenome assembly JAABUH01 (sample SAMN10711871, study PRJNA513364) | rock metagenome | isolation source: Antarctica rocks | place: Antarctica: Victoria Land, Battleship Promontory nord | collected 2015-12-28
GCCAGCGGTGCGGTGGCCTGCCCCCTGCTGGGAGTTGTCTCTCGGTATGCTTAGTGCGCTGAGAGCGCATCTGCGCTCATGCGCCTGTTCGCCAGTCTCTGTTCGACTCATGTTTTAAAAAACCAGGTCCGTTAAGTATCTATATCTATACTTATTATAATAAAGATTATTAATATATATTTTAGAAGTATCTCTCTAGAATTAGTAATTATCTTAATAAACTTTATTTCTTATCTTAATAGCTCTTTAACCTCTTATACGCGTAATAGCTCTTTATAAACCTTACTACGTAGCTAGTTATCTTTAGCTAGTAGTAGTAAGTACTAAGTTACTCGTATATTAATACGCGGCCTATATATCCTCCAAGGGGAGTCTTATATATTTATTTAATAATTAAAAACTTTGTTATTTGAATCCGTGCTCGACTTTATAATTACCTAACTTAAGCCTAATACCTACCTTTATTAGGTTTAAAGGTAATTTCCTTTCTATCTAGATCTTCGCGTATATTATACGTTAGACGTTATTATTATTATTATTGTTATTATTATTACAACTCTCTTCCTCCTTATCGCTCGCTATTAACCTTATCTTTAGCGAATCTAAAGGTCTTATTAAGGCGAATACGCGTTTTATAAGTAAGATAGAAGATAATAGTATAGCTTACGGGTATTAAGGGCAAAAGAAGGCTATATATCACGCTACCCTATAATTCTATTCTATATCTGTAGGAGTTTAAGTCTTTCTATAGTTATCGGCTAAGACTAACCTTAATTAATAAGGCTAGTCGTACGCGTTCTATACTCTTAGAAGCTTAGGTCTTCTTATATAATTATTAGCTAAGGGCTAGAGACGTATATAATAATAGTAATTTCAGTAGTCTAAATTTATCCGCGTAGTTATTAGCTAGAATAAGAAAGAGTTAGAAACACTAGTCTATCTAGAGCTAAAATACGTTAGATCGCGCCTAATAGGTAGAAGAGAATTAGCTTATAAGAACTATTTAATTAAAGGCTATTACCTATCGGCGACGTCGCCCGAAGCTAATTTTTAGTAATAGACGTATTAGTCTATTAGCTTGTACATAAAATACTCTTAAAGTACAACCGGTTACTATATTTATCCTTCTATAAGTTTAAGTCTCCCTTCGTCGTTGTTAGCTAAAAGCCGTAACGATATAGTATACCGCGTACTTTAGTTAGTAAAGTAGAAATACTATAATCTTATCGCTAGCTAAGGTAATTTAGTAGTAGTATTCACGAGATATAATTAGCCTAAATAAGAGAGACCTTTAAATTCTATAGAGCGTAGAATATAATAGTAGCTACTATGGGCTAAACAAGACTATTTATATAGCTCGAGAGGACAGTATACGTATATCAGTTTACGGGTAAGAGCGCTGTATTCCAGGCGAGGTGGTATTTGCCTTATGATAATGCCGTTGAATCTGCTCGAAGAGGATCAAGTTAGTCGATGACCAGGCACATAAGAAGACAAGCACAAGATTAACCTCTTTTCTCGAATTCGACAGGCCAAGTCCATCGCTCGAATCCCCTGCTGCAAGCCTTGCGTGTTGAATGGCCGCACGAATTCAAACGCGCTGCTTACAGAGATCCGAAATGGAGCATACACGCATGGTAGGCCGAACCACATACGTCGCTCCACAGCTGTATATTGCATTCGACTAACTAATCCAGTCCTCTTAAGTCCGGAAATTGCTTTATCGCATAAATTTAAGACGAAGGTTCTGCAAGATCAGGTCTTTCAACAGCATCTCGTCCTTGTAGCCATCGACGAAGTGCACGTCGTCAGCGAGTGGGGCCAGCACTGGAGGAATTCATACAGTCAACTGGCGTTACTTCGAGACTTGATCGATCGGCCTGTACCTTGGCTGGGCTGTTCCGCAACTCTTGATCCAGTCATGCTGACCGAAGTCCGAGACCTTTGCGGCTTTGATTCTCTGGTTCGTATTCAACGTACCTCTATCAATCGACCGGATATAGTTCTTGAAATTCGGTTCACACAGCATGCTGTAGATTCGTTCCGCGACCTTGATTTCCTTGTCGAACCGGTGAAGGCAGCTGTTGAGCGGACGGCGGAAGAAAACTGCGATCATCTGGCCAGGGAGGCTCTCAAAGGCGGTGATATAGCTAGAGCCCGAGCGATTATATCGGCACATACTCGTCAAGAGATAAAATAAGCGGGATCAGAGAGTCGTGCGTGCTGCAGGATGATCCCGAAGACCGTGGTGTATATCGATTCAATAAACCTGGTTGAGAAAGCCGCCCACGTGCTGATCAAAAAGCTAATTCAGGCAGGCTGCTCAAAGACGTCTGCCTTCGACGCTATCCAGGCCTATCATTCAGAACTTGCGGAGTTTGACAAGAGGTCGATCTCCGCAGAATTCGCAAAACCTGACGCCGACAGCGTTCTAGAAAGCCCGAGGCATCGTATTATCCTGGCCACCGACGCCATGGGAATGGGTATCGATAACCCAGACATCCGTCTCATCATTCAATGGAAGCAGCCCCCGAGTATGTGCGCTCTGTGGCAGCGAGCTGGTCGAGCCGCCAGATCTCCAGCGATCTGCGGCAGATTTGTGTGGATGATTGAAGCGTGGTGCTTTGGAGACAGGCTGGACCCATCTGTTCAGGTCAAGAAGAGGGCAACTGAACGTGAGAGACGATCAGTGCTACCACGAGGACTATGGGAGCTAATCAACTATCCAACATGTATTCGGAGAGGTATCCTCGAGTTCTTCGGTGATGACTTGCCCTTATCCCTTTGTCCAGAGGCAGACCCACGCCTTTGCTGCAGCAGGTGCGCCGGTATTGAGAGCGGGCCACGAGCTGGCAACGTAGAGCGGGCGGTCCGAGTTGTCCAGTCTCAAAAACACATCACCGCCGCTGTGGACTCGGCACTGATTCAGTGGCGAGAGGCAAAGGCTGCAGCGGCTTTGTTCTCGACGGTGTTCACGGATGCTAAGGCGCAGTTGGTTCTCCCGGACAAGGCCGTTTTCTATATATCACGAGCTGGCGCAACGGTCGATTCTATCGATACCTTGGCCATCGCGGCCAACGGGCAATGGGCAGACCTGCGCCTGTATGGAAGCGAGGTTGTTGAGGTTATCCAAAACGCATGCTTGCAAGCAAAGCTTGCTAAATCCCGGAACAGGCGTCCTTTGACAGCGGTAGACGTGAACTCTGCAGGGATTAGAGATGGACCGGATTCAAAGCGGACGAAATTGATGGGAAAGGAACGGCGAAAGCCGGTATAGCCTAATGTTACTCGATACCATCTATAGCGAAGGACTGAGCGACTTCACCCTCGTCTTCATTATCTTCGCCGAGAGCAGGATCGTCGGTTTCCGTGTAGTCGTATTGTGAGCTGCTGCATTCTGTTACATTGAATTTTACCAATGCATCACCGGCAACCCGCGTTGCTCCAAGATGTAGTATATCAGCAGCCTCGTACTTGACGGTCCGGCCACTGTGTAAGGCGATTGACCCAGTACGCGACCAGCGTTGAGCCATGATCATTATATCAAGTTTTGCGGACTTCTCTGGATGTTTGCCGTTGCGATCAATACCGTACAAGGACTCAATCTGGTTGGCAAGGCTGGCGAAAAACTCGGTGTTCAAAGCACAATGCTCGAACAGGTAGTCCAGCGTGATAGCAGACCCGCGCCTATCCTTGAACAATTTCTTGAGAGTGCCATTGTGAAGCTCCACGAGCAGGTCTGTCTCGAACCAGCCGTCTGCCGCGCCTCGGGAATTCACCAGGCCGTTTGCCAGTATGGCCCGCTGCAACTCCGGAGAGGCCGCAGATGTCGATATAAGGCGATGCAAATAGAGCATTTCATAAGCATATTTGTGCTGTGCCGAGCCATGAAAATAAAGGCAACAGCGGTCAACGGCTCGCCGAAGCAGGCCTATATCTGCGCGCTTAATGGCATACTTCAGCAGTAAGTAAGTCTGCGTATGCTGCAAGAACAGAATATGGTTTCGAAGCTCCATATCGTTGACTGAGCGTGCCTCATTGCCGTACGAGTTGACGATGCTATCGAGGAGTTGCGAGAAGCTTTTGGCATCCTGCGTGGCCAACATCTGAGTAATATCCTGGAACTCTCGAACCAGTCCCGATTGAGCGAGACGGTGCCAAAGCAGAGCACATACTCTGGCGTGAAAGCTGTGGATCACTAGCTGTTCGAGAGCATAGAAGTCGGAGTTGGATTTGCTGATTCCTTTTCGGGTCTAGAAGTTCATGGCATCATACAACGTGGATTGATCGCCGCCTTGCCCACCGAAATGGATCCTCAGCATCATATAGAGATAATTCATCCGCAGGTGAAACAGCGCCGGCACTGGTAGCGCCCACTTCAGAGTATCGTATGGCTGCCGAGCTCGTTCTCTGCGGCGCCTGATCATACGAATCCGCTGCGTAGTCTTCTGGTCGCCGTATATGAGGAAAAGACCCTGCTCGAAGGCAGAGTCGGGCAGGCGATACTGCTGCCGAAAGATGTTCTCTAAAACCATGATGTTGCCGGCGTTAGTGCTCTCGTCATGAGGGATTGGACCCAAGGAGCAGTGCAGAGTCTTGACAGGCGCAAGGGTATCGATCCCAGGCATCTTCGGACGTGAGTCTTCGGCTGTGAACGCAATAGCTTCGGGAAAGATCGTACATATGGCCTTGAACGCAAAGTACCGTGTTATCTACTATAACCCAGTCAGTAATGATTCTGCAGACCCTGAGATTGACTCACTTGACGTTCGATAACGTCGTCTTGATTCCCTGACGCGAGGAATATCGCAGTGGCACTTAGAGTCGCGTGTGGATCCAACATGTCCTGCCGTAAGCCGCCGGATGGAATCTCGAGACCTTGTAGCACTTGACAGGTTGTTACCGAATGGAAAGCGCCCTGGTGATCAAGTCGTTGCTCTTTGATGCCCTCCATTTGTTCAAAGTTATCGTACGCAGTCACAGAGACATCGCTCTGCCCCATAGCCGTAACTTGTGCAGCGGCCTTCTCCGACTGCTTCTTGATGGTGTTCAATATGGTGTGGTAGGAAACACTGAGGCCGAACTGGCCAAGGAGCTCTAGTTGGCGCCGTTTGACACCCTTCGAATGGAGATAGAGACCCAAGAGGGTCTGGAAGCCGGTAGAGGTGTTCTGCCAGCTGTAACACCTCCTTCCGCAGCTCTTTATTACCCAGATCTAACGCCTGGATAACCGAATGCCTGACACCGTTCCATGGTTGATCCTCATCCTCAAAGTACAACCCTAGAACTTCTGAATCTGTATACGCTGCCGCTGCAAAGGCAGTCTTTCGGCGAGTATTGACAGGCCCCTCGGCAGCAGCCAAAGCTCGTAGGAATTCGGAGACACTCCAATAGACGTCTGTTCGTAAGCATTCGAATATTTTGTCGAGTTTTTCGGCGTCTGAAAGAGGTGATCGTCGACGAGTGGTATTAACGGACGGCGGAGGCTGCGGAGGCGGTGGCGGCGAGGAGAACGTCGGTGGGCTACTGATTGATATGGCTGAAGATAAAGGTGATGTCAAACCATCGAATGACATGTCTAGGGCAGGTGATATTGTGCAGCTCAATCGAATTGTTGATATTTCTATGATGTGACTTAATATACGCATGAAGAATATTTGAGCACCTAGACGAAGCGATGACCCACCCAAAAGCGGGGGATTTCTCTCAGGCCCTCCGACGACGACTTACCGCTTGCGGTTAGCGCGCCGAATAGGCGCCCGTCGTCCAGGGCCTGAGCTTGCTGAGGTAAAATGCGGCAGGCTTTGCTTGGCACCTGCACATCAAGAGCACTCGCCGTACTTCCTACCAACTGCTCCTTCCCACCTTTCCATCGACTGTCCTGTGGATAAGCCGCCATGTCTATAAGCGCGCGAACTACGAGGCGTATCTTCCTCAGGCTGGAATCTAGTGCGGCTTTGGATGAGGCGGAGATTGTCGACCAGTTCTTAACACATTTTGGCTACAACAAGAAAGATAGCAGCCAACACTTTATACATTTACAGCCACGGGAGTATCGGCACTTTTTCATCATTATAGATATAGACTACGCTCAAGACCCAGACGCCAATGTGAGGTTTACCTCGTCAGCTTCAAAGGGGGCAGCACGGATCTGTAAGTCTCCCTGAAAACTTAATTGATCGTTGGATTTAGCTGATCCTGAATCAGGAGCTTTAGTCGCGTCGAGGGTCAGGCATTGAGGATGGCCCTCAGTTACACCCAGATTTATCGCTGGGGCACATAGCCCACTCATTGTCTGAATGACACAGGCGTACGGCAACATTTCTCTGGGAGCGGAGAAAGACTGGCGAACATATCATATACGGGTTTGCGGCAGGATAGCAATTTTGGTAGTCTTTGAAGTGTCTCTTGGAAGCTAGGTCTTAATACACTTTATGACGCTGTGTTCAATAGCGTGCAAAGACGATCTGATCTTTCTCCTTCATATCAACATAAACCCATATCATTCACAACAAAGTTCGATGCAGACCGCTCCTCTCATGATACGTCTATCGACGCACCAAGATCCTCTTATGCCTTAGCAAAGCTCTCAAAATAGTTGCGCAGGATCATACCCTATCGTAGCTCCTTATCCCTGCGAGCCTTGGGAGCTTGGAGGGGAAAGACCGTTGCAAGGAGGACATCTTCCGGGCTTATTGCGGTCCTGGGCATCTAGCGTTTGGGGAAGGTCACGCTGGTGGCCAGAAGCTGGGACACAAGGTTGCTGCCCAGGACGACGTCGTGCAGCAGCACATTTCAAGGTCTCTGCAGCGAAGGTATGGTTACATCCTGCGTAGTGAAGCATCCTTTTGTCACACATCTGCTTACGGCGTGTTGTGTAAGAATGGTGTAGTGTGCAGGATGCATCTTACCTTATCAACAGTGTTGCAGAGAAGAAGGATTCGGTTGGATTGTTTTAAATGAGCACAATTTCATGCAGATGTTTGAAAAAGATAGTAGGTGTGGCCTGCGTATTTCAGATTTTGGAGATGAATGGCCGGTCTCTATAGGTGCCCCGCGTGTGCACCGGCATCAGGACGTCAACGTCGGCGAAAAAAGCACCCCGCAGCCGAAAGGCAGTAAGCTTTAGGCGCCCTCGCCGGGCCTGAGCTTGCTGAGGTAACCTAAGCGCCAGTAGGGAGATCACGTGACGGATCATTGGTGCGGTCGTCAAACACGTTGGTACCATCTACGAAAGGTCTAAGTCAAACTTCACAGCTTCTTACCCGTCAAATTCTGCTGTCACCAGTCCCTTTATATTTTCAATCCGGCTGACGTATCAACTATCTAGCAACCCTCACACGTCGTTTGAATACTCTACATTAGACTTATGTGACAATGAAAGAGGGCCAATACCAAAGTGCCATACCAAAGTGCCGTACCAAAGTGCCGGGCAGGTTGGAATAAGTGAGGAAAGCATGACCTGTGCCCGTCCTAGGTTGGGTACCGTTTATGCAATTCCTCCAATTCTTCAGTCTCACAAAATGATATCGCCAATCCTTGGTTGATCTCACGTGTTTCTTCCGTCTTCATCTGACGATCGGTTGGGGCGCTATTGGTTACGCTGGGTCCAAGCTTGCAACTTCCTTCATCTTGACTACCCCGGTGAATCATCCCTTTCCATTCCCTTCCCTCATACTTCTCAGGTATACCATCTATGCTCTCAGCTTGCTTTTCCTTTGTATTGATCTGATTCGGCTCATTCCTTGCGTTAGGCGTTTGATTCTTGGTGAGCGAAACAGCCATTGAGAGTAGCTTGGAGGGAGTAGAGGATTTGAAGTGAGTAGGGGACTTGGAGGAGACTTTGGAGTGAGTAGGGGACTTGGAGCGAGAGGGGTTAGACTTGGGCCTCCGGTAGAGAATCCTGTGACAATCGACACCCATTGTGTCGGTACTACCACCACTACCGCACCTCGGATTAGTAAGCTGAAGTAGCTTAAGTAGGCGGCCCTGCCCCACCTGAATTCGTCATCCTTCTTGTACCCAGAACACCTGTAGGTCCCGTTTGTTTGGCACTGGAGAGTCTGGTGGATGATAACGACCATTCTCGGCGGGTAGGCGAGCAGCTCCGATGCCGTGTCTGTCGCTACATTGATATAGTACTGAGTCCTCACAGCACATACTCATAGCCCGCAAACATCATGCCTCCCCAGAAATCACAACTCGATTTCCTTTCTTTACCGCTAAAGGCACGCCTTCGCATATACGAGTACGTCCTTGTCTCCGAGCCGCAAGTTATACCACACTGTAAACTTGCGGCTGATCCGCTTATTACTCCATCCGTATTACGAACGTGCAAGCAGATCCACAGCGAAGCCTCTCCGATCCTCCACTCGAAAAACACGTTTCTAGTCGCCGAGCCGGAACGAAACCTCAAATGGTTCAAACGAATGGGTCGAAGTAACATCAAGCATTTAAAACGCATTCGCATTTTTGTTCACCCTGTCTACTATACCGAGGAGATCCCCTACCTATGCACTGCTCCCGAGAGTTCTTTCTGGTACAAGGTGCTCGATCAACTAGCACAAGAAGCTATGGGATTACGGGATCTTTACATCTATTGGGACGCGGAGGAGACGTGGGTCCACTATGGAGCAGGGAGGGATTTGCGTTTTGTCCGCGAATTGGCGAAGATTCAAAGACTACAGAGCATGGGAATAAATGTATTTTACGGGATACACTGGCCAAGGTATTTGGCAGAGAAAACGGGCGTGCCAATACAGGAGGAAGACCACACGCAGCCATTCATACAATGCTTAAGGAAATATCAACAGGGTACGGAGAATTTAGTCCCCTAGAAGGTGACGGTCACTCCTTCTCAAGAAAGTGTTGACCGTTGGGATAAGGTTTTATGGGCCAGAAGTGGGGAGCTAAGAAAAAGCATTCAATAGCTGAGGAGACATGGAAGGAGCTCGTTTGGCGGGTGTCAATCCGTGCGCCAGTAGCTTGTTTGCGGAACAAATGAAAAACGCAGGCTTCGTCAACGTCAAAGAAGAAGGGGCCATGTGGGCGATCGGTCCATTGCCGAAAGGCCAAAAGGAGAAGCAGATTGGTCGATACACTCAGTCAAACTTGTTGCAAGGCTTGCAGGGCATTAGCATGGCATTCTTCACGAGGCATCTGCATTGGTCGAGAGAAGCAGTGGAGCTGTCGTTAGTGGAAGTACGGAAAGAGCTCAAAGACGCAAACAATCATCTCTTCATCCAAGCGTGAGTTTCTCCGCTCTGCATGTCTGCGCTACCGCACAATAAGGGGGAAATTTTTGCTCATACCGCCTACACAGGACGACACATGTTGGCCAAAGGCGAATGGAAGCTGTGCTTGAAAGAAAGTCATCGCTCTCAAACCTACGGCAATCACGTGTCACCAATATGGGCTGAGAGCCGGCTCTGAAAGGAAAGGGACGTCGTTAAAGCAATTGAAGCGTAAAGCCCAAAGTTGCACCATTGTTGACAATGATTGCACATAAGGCAGGCCATAGGCGGCTCCGCGTTATGGCTTGCCTCTGCAGCGAGCGTTTCGAGGCCATTTCATTCCGCACCCTCAGTACAGAGCGTTATTCGTGTATTAAGACGAGGAGCTCCAAGGACCCTCATCGAAATTGGTATAATGTCTTGTTCACAATCATATCGCTTATGGAGGCAATGAGACATCAGAATCCGCCCATCAGTCAAAAAAACATTCTCAACCGACCGTGGCAAAGCCACCCCGAGAAATCGCCATCTAATCCGTCGGAGGAATTACCCATATACTTCTTTCTCTCTTGGATGTGCTCAGATAAGGCCCTTGCTAGTTTGATTGGGACCTAACAGCTGATGAGGCCAATAGGATAAAGGCCCAACGATTGAACGTCAATGAGCCAAGTAAAGCAAAAGAACAATAGCAAGCTCGACAACAACAACGACGACGGAAACGCAAAGCCCGGAGGATGCGTAAGAAAGGGAAGAGAAAGGACCAATGGACAGATGGGCATCCACCGCCGGAAGGACATGCAAAGAGGCCGAGCTTCCTTCAAAGCGCCTCTGGACCTTTTCTCATCGTAAGAAAGCGAGAAGGATTTTACAGTAGGAGGCGGAACCGGATAAGAGCAAATTAAATATGTTTGACCTTGCGCAAGGGCCTCATCTGACCACGTCCAAAAGAGATACGAAGGTTATGGGGTGATTGTCTCTGCCTCCACTGGCTCTGTACGCCACCGCTAGGTGTAAGGCTGTCGATATGTCGTCCATTTCTAAGGGACACTCCAAAACCAGGGACCTTTCCCATGTGACCCGCCCTTAAATCGAGAAGGGTTTAGTGTCGAGCGTGAAGTCAATGCTCGGCTGTGCGGGGCTCAACTTCTTTCCATAAATAGAAACAGCGACGAGAAGCAGAGTCGATGCTGGCGGCAAGGGTTCGCGAAGGATCCAACGCTCAGTCATGATCTGGAAGCACTTTCTTTGCCCCCAATTTATTGCGCACTCAGGATATTGCTCAATCTCCCCTCAGCTGTACTCGAGCACTTTGTGAAATCACAACACCATAACCTTCTTCCTCTCGCAATTTCCTCGCGTACTGCCACCACACGACATGGCCGGCCTCGACGAACTTCCCACGGAGGTACTCGCCGGGATCTTGAGCCATTTGCCTTCCCAGGAGGACAGCTTGGGCTCGCAACACTACTCTTCAAAGCGGGACTTCTACAACCTTTCACTCTGCTCACGGCGACTGCATGACGTTGTCGAAGCCCCGCTCTACGCACGTATCGATGGGAGTTACTCTGTCACTGTCGCTCTCATCACAAGGACATTTTTGGATCGGCCGCGGCTTGCCTTGTTGGTACGGGAGGCTATGATTAAGGTCAAGAATGGAATCGGCATGGCTCCTACCAACGAAGAGCTGATGGGTTCACTTGGCCGTGACAGCTTGCGTACAGCCGTAAACGCCACGGGTGTTTCCAGTTTGGAAGGAGGACCATGGCTCACAGATTTCAAGGCTGGTCGTTCTGACGCTCGCGAAGCGTTGATGCTCTCTATGTTACCCAATCTCAGGGTCTTGTCACTGAATGTTTCTTCTCCTCTTCAATATATCAATAACCTGGCGCACTGTGTGAGAGAGCGAGCAATGCCGTCGAGATCGAAAGCGCAATCCTCGACTGACACGCAACGGGAGCTGTCCTGTCGGCACGCGTTCGCCTCCCTTGAAGACGTGCGTATCGAGGCCGTGTCTTCTCTGGATTATGACGAGGCGCTGCCGACCATGAACCTTCCGTCTTTGCACAGGTTCTACACTTACGGGCTCTCTACCTCCCGTTACAGCTGGGAGCCTCCACCTGAGAGCTCTGTTGTTCAAGATCTCGAGCTTCACGGATGCGAAATGCTCGAGGACGAGTTGTTCTACATACTTCGTTCCTGCAGGGCCCTCGTTTCACTTGAATACGAATGGAACCAATCTGCTTGGTCCGAAGAGGATGGCCGTGATGATGAATGGGATTTTGGCATCGAACTAGGTCCTCTTATAATCGAAGGCCTCACGTCGAGTAAACCTTCCCTTCAAGCACTCCTGGTAAATGGCTCGGGTGCGATCAGGAATGATGTGATGTCATTCGGATCTTTACTTGACTTTGAAACCCTCAAAATGATTCGCGCTCCATCGGTCCTGATTCTGAATAGGAGCAGGGATGGGATCAAGCGTCGCTTGGTCGACGTGCTGCCCGCCGCATTCGAAACGCTCTACCTCATAAACGATGGCCTCCCTGGTGAGGAGTCTCTGATCACAGAGCTTTTGGAACTGGTCCGGTCGGAGAGGCGCTCAAAGATACTTCATCACATCACCATAGAACATTTCGGTAGGCACAGGATCCAATTCCAAGGCGTTTCCGATGTGGCTCGACTGGAGGCTGCTTGCGCCAAGGTTGGAATCTCCTTCGCATTGCAGCTGCCTACCTACTCGGGCGGTGAGTGGTGATGGCTTCCGCTCAATGGACTGGAGACTAGGGGATGCTGAGTAATTTACGGTACAAGAAAAGAGTGGCCAGAAAGGATCTTATCTTCAAATCTGTTGTGCTATTGCTAGACTATAGGGGTTTTTTTTTGTTTGGTACACACTGCCGTTCAGAAATTCCATCCCCTGTACTCCCTGTACGCCCATGCTCTTGACGGGACATTTCATTGGCGCGAACCTCAGATACCGATACAACGGTAAATTTCTCAAGACTTTCACTATCGTCGCCGAGTAGATATGTTCGCCATCAGGCGAACCGTACGTATAATGTTCATAGCTGCCCAGACTTCATGATATCTCGTCAAGACCTTCTTGAGTTTCGAAACAACGACCTTGCTCCTTTGCTTCGATGCCAATATCCATTGCAGATAACAGTAGCTCATTGTCGATGTTAATTTCTGATTCCCGGATTAAACGTATCGTGTAGGTGCCATCGGCGATTATAGCATCATAACACTGTTGTGGAGCCAGCATACGAAGCTCGGTGTTGAAAAGCCTCCATTTCCCCCGTACCCAGTTCATCGCCACCTTTTCGATTTCGGAGGAGTCGGAGCGTTTAATTGTGTGAGCTAATGCGGGTTTCCAGATGCCTCCATCCCGAATCTGGAAGCTGATGCGTACCGTTGGGTTACTGGATACTTCCTCCAGTCGGGCTCCTCAGCTTTCGGCCTGAATGTCTTCCCCGGGTTGTGGGTCTATATCTTGATCTATGTCGAGTAACTCGTCGAGTCCCATCCTTTGCTGATCCTCTAATCTCCTTTCCTCCTCTAGATTTGGATTTTGTGGTCTTTCCCATTCGTCCCGCTCTTGTGCTTGCCCTCCCGGTCTTCCTTGTATCTTATTCAGCTTGAGCCTCTGTAATCTGCCCTGGTGCTCTTTTCTGGCCTGAGTTCGTCTGGCTTGTTGTTGTTTGACTTTTTCCTCCTGATCTCGTCTTTCCAGCTCTTGCCTCTTTTGCTCCTGTCTCTTCAGCTCCTGCCTCTCCAGCTCTTGCCTTTCCAGCTCTTGCCTCTCCAACTCTTGCCTTTCCAACTCCTGCCTCTCCAACTCTTGCCTTTCCAGCTCCTGCCTTTCCAGCTCTTGCCTCTCCAATTCCTGCTCCCCCTCTATTGCATTATCTCTCGGATGCAATCCTTCTAAGGGTAGAGGTGATGGCTTCCCAAAGAACGCAAAATAGATGGACTTCCGGATGAAAAAGGACGTAATGCCCTCGCCTTGCTCCTCATCCACGTCATGTAAATGATTTATAAAGAGAGACTCGCTATCTTCCACGTATTCCTCCACGCTCGGTAGCCCGCACCTCCGCTTCTTTTTCACCCCGGCACCATCCGTGACGAGTAGAGGTTTAGAATTTTCGGACGGGTTTCTCGCATCCCTTGCCCGGGGACATTCCTTCAGAGCGGTAATCTCTGGCGACTCGAAGCCTAAGCGTTCGGCGAGATCAGCGAACTCGCGCAGCACCGTTCGATCCGCGTTGGTAGTGTGCCGCGCCAGGAGCTCTTTTCCTTTAAGATCCCTAGGCATTTAGAGATAGTGGCGCATGGCGTAGGCATACAACTGTCGAACGCCTAGATCCGCACCATCTGCCGAGCTTGCCGGACTGGACGAGAAGCTGGATTCTGTAGCCTGGATAACGGCCCGATCAGGTCTTTGATTGGTGTCGGCAAAAGCCTTGAAAAGGGCGGTGGACACCGTGTCGCTGGGTGAATGCCTGACCAGCCTCGTCATGCAATCAGCCAACGCTTTGACGTGGTCCAGGTTCTTGAAGAGGGCATCCAAGGAAGGAATCAACCCGTCCACAGCCTGCAGCCTCGCCCATATTCCCACGCGATCTCGTTCGCTGAAAGCGCTGAAGACTGTCCCTAGTAGTACTTGACCCCGTAGCTCGTCAGCGTCCCTTGTGGATACCCGTGGTGCTCGAAGCTCCAAAGCTTTGACGGTGACTTCATCCACATATTGCATAGCGCTCGCGTCGTGCTGGAGAAGCTTTCCCCAAATATCTTTCACATGGTACAGGTAGTGCAAGATGATCTGTCGAGCTTTCAGCAAACTTGTTACCCCAGCGAGGATATCCACTCACATCATCGCATTTGATGGCCAATATCGTGTTCCACGTGTGGAGCCTCATGCCTCCCCACAACCCGAGGATCTCACGGAGGGCATCCAAAGCTGCGGTCAGCTCCTCGTGCCCGAGAAGCTGCTTGAGACACCGCTTCCCATGAGGACTCAATCGGCTCCACCACCGCCATTCAAAGCGCAAATTGTGTTGGAAATGGTACTGACGGATCTTGCGGTAGATCTCGCCATCAGTCGGCTTCTTTTCGTTGGAATATTCCTCGACCAGGCATGTTTTCAGGTTAGGGTCGACGTCTGTTCGAGGCATCCATCAGGATCTTTGTTATCCACGGAAAGAATGAGCCTACCTGCGAGGTACAGATCCACCGTCCACCACTCCAACCCCAACTCTTTCGCCGCCTGGATACGGTGTCGCCCGTGCAGGCATTCGACCTGATAGCCGGCCGGAAAAACCAGCTCCGGATACCCGCCCTGCGGATATTTCCCCAGTTGCCGCGCTGAGACCCCCGAAAGCTCTTCAGCGGCATCGAGGGATCGCTGATCAATGACGGCTGGGATGTGATTGTGCTCGTCCAGCCATCGACAGTCCTTTCGAAAATCTGCTTTCAATCGCTCGACGTTCTTGCCGTCGAGCTCCCTCGGCCGGTTCCATTGGAAACGTAGCCACTTGAGCCTATTTATCTTAATCTTAAGTATAACTCTTCTAACACTAAAAAGGTACAGAGTTCATATGAATTCCTTAGATTCTAAGGGTTCCATTGGCCCGATCTACTTAGTAATCTTGCACTACGTGCCAGTTCCGTACATGCAAGTTCTTTAGGGTTTGCAACCTCTGCATGCAGCCTCGGAGTGCCTATGATATAGAGAATTTGGGTCTAGGTTAGAAAGTAGGGTTTGCGCAGTAGATGTGCGCTGTGCCAGGGTTATTTATCGTGGTGGTTGTTGCGTATTCAAGGTAGCCGTTGAATGCAGGCAGGATACCATACGTGAATGCCAAGAGTTTGTAGGCTTCGCGTCCAATCTGCATGCAGTCCCCGTCTGCATGCAATCTATACCTCAGCGTCTTCTTTATGGAGGAGGTTGGCCTCGCCTACTCAGACCGCTTCCAGGTCCTTATTTGTAAGGACCATGGGTACTGCCTTACTAATAAAGGTTACCGGCGGCACCTGTGGTCACTACATACAGTCAAAGGCGAGGTCGTACAGGTAGTCGCTAATGAAGTGGACTCCTTGGTTCTCGCTGAGCCTACGTCGATCCCATCGCCTCCTCCTACCAGTACTCCTATCCCTGGGCTTATCGTGCATACCTTCTTCCGCTGTACGCTCCCTGAGTGCGATGGCGGACCTACTGCATGCAGTCGGCGAGAAGAGACGGTTGTAAAACATCAAGCGAAGGCACATAATACCGGGTCAAGAAAGAAGACTAAACGGGCCAGCTTCATGATTAAGACTATCTACATGCAGACCTTCTTCCCGCAACCTTTCCACCGCTGGTTTGAAGTCGTCGCGCCAATACCTAACGCGCCTCCTCTCGCTACAACTTCAACTGCTAGCGACCAAGAGCAAGGGCAACAGCAAGGGTTATTACCTCAGGCCGCTAGGGATAAGAGAAGAAATGGTATACGAGCTCCCCAGGACGCCTCGCAGCGTCGGTCGGAGGATACGGGGGCTATAGAGGACCGCAGGCAGTTTACCAAGCGTCTCGAATACCTTTCTCTTACGAGTCAGACTGCATGGAGTTCCCAATTCGAGCAACTCTCCTCCCAGGAACTCCATGCAAGCCAGACACCACCGTGGTTGGTAGCTACCGGTATCGCGGCCTTCCTTGAGGGCTTGCCACTCGAGAAGTCGGAGCTCTTCCGCCTTAGATCTTCGGCCAGTTTGAACGGTAGGGTTCGTGCCAGCTTTTGACTGCAAGCAGTAGCTAATAAGGTTTAAATAGAGACCCCACTGAGTACGCAGGATACCCTGATTCAGCATGCTACCTGCGAGCGCCTCCACTACCTTCGCCGCCGCGCTCGGCCAGGCAATAGCGACGAAGCTATCAACCGAGTCGCTGCCCGTCACCTTAATAGCTTCGAACCCCACCGCATGCAGTCGAAGCCCTTTATCGGTGTTCAGAACACAGAGACGATGGATAGGTATAGTGCTCTGTGGGGTCGCTTGATTATCTTCCTTATCCGGGTCCAACAGCAAGAAGACGACACTTTGGCCGAACGGCTATTCACCGAGGAAGACCCTATTGAGGACCTCGTAGATCAGGTTGTTATCGCCGCCGAGGAGCTGCATGCAGCTAACCCAGATGGTCGAACCCTTAATGACTGTATACGGGGCAAGGAGGCAGGAGCACGCTCGTTACGACCGCATGCAAAGACCTTGGTCGTGGCGGTTGATCGCCTATCGGTTAGGCTAGTGAAACAGCTCCGTGAGCAGGACCCATTCTCCATCGCAGTCGTTGCGTTTTCTGCCACCTGTGTACTGGATAAGTATGGGGGTTGGGTTGATGCCGCGGGCTTCCGTCCATTTCTAAGTGGGATGATCCATTGCATGCAGTTATTCCTACTCGGTGACTGTCTCCAAGAACATCAAGAGACGTCTGGGTTAGCGGTGTATATCAGCGACCAGTGCCAGCGATATCTCGTTAATACGACAGCTGGCGCAATTGCAGAGCTTAGTTGTTGGCGGCTAATCAGCAAGTCTCCTCGTAATGATACGCCACGACCACCAGTGACGACGATGACAGAGGACTGCATGCAGGTCAACCACGCCGACCTAGAGCTCCGTATACCTGCATGGAGGAGATTCCTTCGAGAGGCCTTCAGCGAAGCAGTCAGTATCCTTGACGACGAGCTCTTGTTCGATATGCCAGGATTGAGGGCCTTCCCAGTTGATACTTTGCGAGATAATCTCGTGGACTTTACGCCGGGTTGGAGCTTCCGTGATGATGTACGGAATGGACTGCATGCAGTGAAGGACGATGTGCTAAACTATCTTCTCCGCAATCCTGACTTACAGGTACGGTTTTTTGGGTTGCCCACTTCAGAAGCTAGCTCAGATGAGGTGGCATACGATCGCCCTAGCATCGATGAGTATCTGCATGCAAATCGCCGCTTCCTTCAACTTATTGCCGTCCTTACCATTATGACCGCCGGTCTACCGGCTCGACGGAAGGAGCTCCTCGGTATTTCTTGGTGTAATCAAGAGGCTCCTCGCAATATATATATCTGTAACGGACTGCTAGCAATCTTTACTGGGTATCATAAGTCTCAGTGGCGCGTTGGCACTCGTCCTATCGCTCGGTTCCTACCGCCGTGTATTGGCGACCTTGTTGTACGATATTTGATTTATGTTCCTTCAGTTCTTTCCTTCTTTAATCACTGCATGCAGCGAAGCATTCCCCGGGGTTTCCTTTGCGCAGAAGAAACCCAGCCATGGACTCCTAGGCAATTATCGACGGCAACGAAAACCCTCACGAGGCGACTGCTAGGTATCCCAATATACCTTAGGGTATGGCGACATATCGCTATCGCCCTAGACCGGCGATTACTACAAGGTATCTCTGGTCAAGTATATGGCATCACACCTGACGATATGGCTCAAGACTATCATAACGACTCCGATTCGGATCAGGATGACTGCTCATACCCATCGGGCTTACGTCCCAACGCCTCTCTGACTGCTAGCAGTCTCCACCCGCTACAGGCTGCCCACACCCCCGAGACGAACGCTGGCCACTATGGCAATTCTCCTTACCCTTTTGCCCGTTTAACGGACACCCTTGTAGCCGACTTTTGCAATGTCAGTCGGCAGTGGCACCAGCTATGCCAGCTACCGTCGTTGGAGCTCGTTGCATGCAGTCGCAAACGACCCATCAGTGCTTCTGCGGAGCAACCTTCGTTGGCTAAGAAGCCGTCTCATGGGTCCCGGTTATTAGTTCGCCGTCAGCTATGGAACTGGCCAGCTATCGAGCAA
>JAABUH010002396.1_pt1 | contig 18068 bp, 36 predicted proteins | sample 5559121 | NCBI WGS metagenome assembly JAABUH01 (sample SAMN10711871, study PRJNA513364) | rock metagenome | isolation source: Antarctica rocks | place: Antarctica: Victoria Land, Battleship Promontory nord | collected 2015-12-28
GCGGTGCTGGTGCGCGTCGAGGGCGGGGTCGGGACCGTGGCCGGGCGAGCGCGGCGGGGCGTGCCAGCGGCCGCGCACGGCGCCCTGGGCGCTGCCGGGCGAGGCGTTCTCGGCCGCGAAGATGTCCGTCATGAGGTCGCGCACCGCGCGCAGCCGCGCCGGCTCGGCCGGCCTGTAGCCGTCCGCCAGCGGGCTGCCCTGCACGCACTCGCACGTCCGTGACTACTATGATGAGGGTAGGGCAGGGTTAGCTTATCAGCAACTTGCATGGCGAGCATCCGCACCTCCTGCACTGCGGGCACCTTGAGCTCCAGAGCCAGATACATGATCGCGAGAAGCCGCACGGACACTTCAGCGGGTCAGACCAGCTCAAGCCCTGGTAATGAGGCTGGACGACATGCCATGTCAAGGACATCCCGGGCCAGGGCACACCAGCAGGTTCAGGGCGCCATGAACCCCAGCTTCAAGCCTAAGGAATGAGGCTGAACAGCATGCGGGGCCACAGACGCCCTGCCGCAGGGCACGCCAGCAGGCCGAGGCCGCCATCCGGCCCGCCGTCGAGCCCAGGGAAGGACGCCGGCACCGGGTCGTGCAGGAAGGGCGCGAGCGGCGCCAGGTGCTGCGGCCAGCCGCCGGGAGCGCCCCATAGCGGAACCGTGCAGTCGCTGCCGCCTGCAAACAGGCGGCCGTCTGCTGCACAGCGGCGGGACAACAGGCGCATGGACTGGGAGAGGGCCGGAGGGGCCAGTGCATGCAAACAGCAGCGGGACCCACTGCAACCCACTGCAAGCAGGCCCATGAACGCCGCTGATGCAGCTAGCAGGGCTGGCAAGCTGCGGCGCGACCAGGTGCGCACTGCAGCTGCTGGGCAGCTGGCATAGCTCTTCGTCGGCCACGAGGCCGCTCAGCGGATCCACTCCCAATAGCGAGCCTGCTCGCCAGGACGAGGGCGTCAGCCGACAGCAGTATGACTATTGGTGACTGCCGTGGCACACACATGGAGGGACCTCAAAGCATCTGACCATGGACAGAGCGCCGTCGAGGCAAGTAACAGTGCTGATTCAGCGTGTGCATGGTCGGGCGAGCTTCCTGTGCAGCTGTGTGCTGCCGCCAACCCCAGTCCATATAGTTGCTTGCCAGGAGTGCATGAGGCAGCAGACCGAGCGTTCTGGCGGGCTCCATGCGCGGCGCTTGAGGCGCTGCGCACCGTACAGCAGCTGGGGGCTGCCGGCGCGCAGCTGCAGCAGGGGCGGGCGCTCGGCCCCAAAGTCCAGCAGCGCGGCCGACAGGGTCCGGTCGAGCCCGTCCAGCGCGCCGCTCACATGCTGGCTCATCTCCCAGTCTCCAAACACGCCTGCCCATGCTTTCCATGTCATGCACAGGGCATGCACCGGCAAGGGCGCCACGCAGATCGGACCAGGGCCGGCGTGCAGGACTCGTCTCCCGGAAATGCACGTGAGGCCCGGTTGTGTCAAAGCATGCACTGCCTCAGCAGATATGGCGCGCAGCGACCAGGGAGGGTGCGCTGCCATCAAACCGAAGCTTGAGACAAGCATGGGATTTCTCATGTGTGCGTTTCCGTGGACGCCGCGCTTGCACGGCAGATGGACCTTCTGTGCGAGCGCACGCCGACTCGCACTCAGGCAAGGAGGGCTGCGGCATAGCGGGTTGCACACTTCCGGCCTCCGGTGCGCTCGCGGCGGGCAGGGAACGGCTGGTCCGCGCGCTGCGCCGCGTGCGGTCAGACCGGCAGCCCTCGCCCTGTCCGCCGCCGGCGCTGTCGGCACCTGGGCCCCCGTTTGCGCTTTGCTGCATGGCCAAACATCCTGTAGGCATGTTCGCAACAGGTCAGCTCCTCTTGTGCAATGCAAAGCAAGACCTGTGCCACGCCCTGTGTTGCCCCGCGAGAATGGGTCCTCATTATAGAGAGCCGCCTGCTCAGCAGCTGCCACGTGAAGCCTGGCAATCAGTGCCCCGCACTCCACGTGTGCACTTGACCTATGTGAACATAGAAAGCGCATATGCAGGATGAAACCAGGCAGGCCCAAGAGCAGCCTTTACGCAGCTCATAACAGGGTGAGGCAGGCTCTGCTGGAGGGCGCGCCGCCCTGCGTGCTTGAGAAGCCGTCGTACCGCGCTTTGCCAAGCCCATGCTCGCCAGCCTGCTCCATGTCGGCATCCAGCGACTGCCGGACACGTTGCTCCGCCACTTAGCAGTTCTCCCTGGACTCAGCATCAGCATCGCATGGGAAGGTTACGCGGCACTAACGATCCCTGCAAATGCGCTTCACTGCAAGGTAGGCTGCAGACAGAATGAAGTCATTGCACTGCGGTACGTGCCCACACAGGCTAGCCAGGCTGGCGTTGTAGGCACGGAGGAGGTGAACAAGGGCGCGCGCCTGCGCGTACGCTCGCAGCTTCTTCACAAAGTCCATCTTGGGCAAGCCGCGGTGCTTCTGCGCGCGGCGCACAGGCTCCTGCGTGAAGTCTGCCAAACCACTGCTCCGTCAAGCAACCAGGGCCTGGAGGGAGCGCGGCAGCAAAGAAGTGCGCGAATGCAAAGCGCGCGTGCGTGCGGTGCCACCCCTGCGCCCTGCGATGCACGCACGGCGGCCCCGCAGCGCACCTGCATGAAGGCGTCCTGCGCATAGTCCGTGTCCGGGAAGTTCAGGACCGCGCTGGGCCCGCGGATGTACAGCGCCGCGCGGTCGTACGCGCTGCACAGCAAGCGTGTGTTGTGAGCCGTGTTCCGCACATGTGTTGAGGCAGGTCTGGCATGCTGGCGAGCCGGCGCTCGCCAGGGCTGCCCGCGCCCCAGCCCGCAGCGCTGCGCTGGCCGGCGCGCCTCGCGTGCGAGGCCCACTGTGCTGCTTGCATGATCTGCGGCATCTGATGCATGCGCATGCGGGCATGCACCCAGGCAGGGGTGGGGGGTGCAGGAGCGCACACGGCGGCCGGGCGCGCTTGCGGGAAGGAGCCCAGGTGCAGCTGGCGGCCCTTGGCGGGGCGGCCCTGGCCGTGCCGGCCGCCGTCCCCCGTGTTGTCCCACACTGCCGCCGCGCATATCCCCTTGCACCGCTCCAAACATGGCAGGGAGCGCTCACCGAAGAGGTGCTATGTGAGGCGATCATGCGATGCAGGTAAAAAAAATTTTTAATGCCTGTAGCCCATAGCTGTAGGAACTGTGCCGCATGGCTGGAGCCGTGCGCTTCGGCATGCACTGCGAGCAGCTTGCCAGGGGCTCATGCATGCGGCACTGCCCATGCACAGGCACGCCAGCATGCCCATGCCAACACGCATGCATGCGCTGGGGAATGCGCACCATGCGCCTCAAAGCGCCCCGTGCGGCGGTACTGCCCCCACACATGCGTATGGTCAGTCGGAGCGCACTGCAGCAACAGTGCCTGCAGGTGCAAGTTGCAGGAAAGGGGGGACCCACTCTGGTGACGCCGAGGTACTGCGACGTTTTGGAGCGCGGCCCAGACCTGCAAAGCAGATGCTTGCGCTGATGCATGCGCAAAAGAAGTCATGAAGAACTCATGCAGGTACAACCAACTTACATACCTGGCTGGGTAAGGTTTGCTTGGCAGAGGCACGCACCGCTTGCGCTTGCCGCTCTGCTCAGGCTCGGGCTGCTCCGCAGGCCTCATGCGGCGGTGCTGCAGCCTACATGCTGCCGCCACAGCGTGAGCGGGGCGGACGCGTCCTTGTGGCAGGCACGCTGCGTGATGCTGCCACCGTTGCCCACTGATGTGTTCACGTGGGTCCGCTTGAGAGCAATTGCTGGCAGGACTGGTGATGCACGCGCGAGAGATCACGAGTGAAAGCGGCTCTCAGCTGCAGCCTCGCCGTCTCAATTACAGATTCGGATGTCCCAGGTTCGAATTGAGGGCAACCCCAGTAGGTCAATGCGGTCCAGCTAGGCTCCAACTCCCCACCTCGATCAGAGGCTTGCAGGAGGCACAGGGACGGGCTGTGGTGCACCACAGGCGCCTGTAGTGTTAGGCTATGTCAGACACAGGATGGCAGCGCTTGGCTGTACTCAGGGACCACCTGCAGCCTACGAGCGAGCACTTGCGGCGGAGCGGCTTGCAGAGGACTGCTGCAAAGGCTGAAGAGCTGGGTAGCAAGCTGGTCACCGCGCACGAGGCTGTGGCTGCGGTGCCAAATGGCGCGACTATCACGGTGCGACCCCAGCTTGCTGTTGTCTTCTGACATAGCAACTACATCTAGCTGAGAAAGCTCAGCATGCCTTGCGGAGATAATATTGTTGTATGCAGAGCTTCTCAGACTTGTTATGTTCTTTTGGTCTTACTCATTCCCGCGCATTGCGGCGCTTCGCACAGGAAGCGGCAGTGAACGTGGCCCTGGTGCGCAGGTGGCCGGCTTTGTTGGGTGCGGCTGCCCGGAGCTGCTGATAAATGCACTGCGGTGCGCGCCCTCATGCCCCTCAGCCTCGTTCACACACACGCGCGGGGGCCTGGCTGTCCCTGACCAGCCGCGGCTCAGACCTGCGGGGGGTGTCCCAGGGAGCGCTTCGATCGAAGCGGGCAGCCCCGCGGCATGCACTTGTTTCAGGTGGTCGCCGTCGGCAACGGAAAGGGGCGGGGGCTGTCCAAGCTGGCCGTGGAGGGCATGGTGACCACGTATACATACAGGTGCGTCAAACCTTGACCTCCCGCACACCTGAGGCTTCACACCATCGTGCCGTGCCATATAGCGCCAGGCGTGAGTCACCTGAGCCTGCTCGCAAGTTTCAGCAGGCGAGACAGCTGATGCAGTCTGTAGAAGGTCCACAGTGCAGGGTGTGTGCGCAGACCAGAGCAGGCATTTTCCTAGCCATATATGAGGGCTTTTCAATGCGCACGTCTCAAGTCCATGCGGTCAGACAGCTGGACACAACTGATTGTACATCACGGCACGCGTTGGCATGCTTTGGCACTGGTAGCCACCACATGCAGCTGTGGGTCTCATCAAGCAAGCAATACGCTCCCACAACAAGGTTGCGCCTGCGCAGCTGGACTGGGCTGTGCCCGGAATTTGTGGCGCTAGCGCGTGCAGGCAAGCTGCAGGTGCAGCCCGTTGGAACCGTGGGTACAGCGCAAACTGGCAGCCTGTATAGCGTGGGAGAGGCCCCGCCGGGATGCTGCATGGGCATTGGCGCTGACAGACCGGCAGGCTGCATACTTTGCATGCCTTACTGAGCATGGATCGCGCTGGGTGCTTGAGCTGCGCAAGAACTGCTGCGGTTTTCTGCGTCGCCTGCGCACAGCCCTGGCAGCTAGCATGCCGGCGCGGAAGGGGCGTGGTCGAGAGTGACACAGGCTGAGGTCTGAGCGCGCAGGCGTACAACCTGCCGCTGGGCGTGCTCAGCCACCTTGTGCGCGACTGCGCCGCCGGCCGGCCCGGCACGCTGACGCGCACCGGCCTGGCCACGTTCGTGGACCCCCGCGAGGGCGGCGGCAAGCTCTGCGGGCCGGAGCAGCCGGATGTGGTGCAGGCGCGCCATGCCCTGCGTCGCTGTTGCAAGGTGGGCTGTGCTGGACAGCGGCCGGGGTGCCATCGTGGCGCAGACATGGTCTGCAGGGTCGCGTTCAGGCGGGAGGCTATGCATGAGGCTGACCGAACGGGAAGGCTGCCAGGCCCAGCCTCAACACACAGGCAAGCACGGAAGTGGGTTGGAGCGCGCAGGCCGACAGCTTGTGCCATCGGGCGGCGGCAGGCGGGAGGCACGAGCCATGGCCCGTCAGGGCATGCATTCGGCCAGGCGGTCCCAGGACATATGCGCGCGCTGACAAGCGAGCTGCGTGTGCGGGCCGCCAGGTCGTGCAGATGGGCGGGCGGGAGTACCTGTGGTTCCGCGCGCCGCCCGCGATCCACGCCGCGCTGCTGCGCGGGACCACCGCCGACGAGGACGGCAACATTGGCTTTGAGGATGAGGCGTGCTATATCGACGCGCTTAACCAGGCGCGCGTGTCCCGCAGCCCGCGCGCCTGTCACCTGTGGGGCTTGAGGCTGCTTGTGCTGCACAGGCTGTCCAGCCAGGCACGCGCAACGCGTCTGTGCAACGCGCGTGCCTGTCGCCTGATCGAGGGTAATATCGCGTGTGTGCACACAACTAGGTGCCTACCCCATGCGATGATGTGGCGCGTAGCACAATGTTCTCGTCCCGCATGGACGGCACACCATGCGCTTGCCAGCCGATTGTGCGCCATTGAGGCTGCATGTGCGTGCGTGGGGCCCAGGCGATGGCGGCCCACAACTCTGGCGGAGTTGTAATCGTTCAGGTACCCACCAAGCGCGCGTTCCGCCCGGCTTGAGTGCCAATGTGCTCGCAGTGCCCGCATAGTCTCTTACAATTGGATGTCAGCACTGCGGCCAAGTCATGTGTTTGGCAGTGTGTTGGTGAAGAGGACGCCGAAATGAGCCAGGCGTTTGGCATTGAAGGACGCCTGAGACTAGCATGCTTGTGGCTCAGAGCATCATTGCTTTCCGTGCGGGTGGTGTACATGCAGCTGCGTGGCGCAGGTGCAGCGCATCGCGGCGCGTGGGTCGCTGCCGACGCGTGCTGTCCACATCCCGGGCACGCTTGTGGACAAGGTGACCACCACTTGTTAAATCATTAGCCCAGATCACCCAGAGCGCAACTGCAGTTCTGCATATCATATATGTGGATGTACTTGCATTCATCTCGCAGCTCGTTAAGCAGCTTGCCCCGGCCAATCTATGCTGCAAAAAGCTGTGCTGCATGTCCGCAAGGCGTGCTTACCGGCGCACGCAGCGCGCTCCCTTAATGTATGTCTTCCACCGTCCCCATGACGAAATCGGGTCATATATACCGAAGCTTTGTTGCTGAAACGTTGAAATCAGCCACAGGGTAGGGTAGGGTGGTAACCCTATATGTGCGCAGGTGGTGGTCGCGCCGCCCGAGCTGCACTGGCAGACGTTTGCGGGGCCGCACATGGACGGCACGCTGACCGGCGCGCTCAAGGCGCCGGGCGCGCATCTCGCGCCGCTGCCGCTGACGCCGCGCCGCTTGATTGCGTTCCGCGCGATGCTGGAAATTGACCGGCCGCGCGAGCTCGTGAATGTCGGCGTGGGCATGCCCGAGGTGCGTGAGGGTCCGGCAGCACAGGGGCACCAGGAGTCAGTGTTGGCCGGCCGCGGGCGCTCGTGAGCGTCCATCATGGGCACGCCTGACGTTGATTGCACGCTGCACAGCATGTGAACAACCGATCATCTACATGTTGCCTGGGGCACGGTGTCCCAGCAACAGGCAGTGGCGCAATGCCGTACAGAGATCTGTAGCCATCTGGCTTATCTCTGCATGCCCGAAGCAGGGCGTCATCAATGTCAAGCTTAGGTGTGATGCGTCAGGGCAGCCTCAATGCCCAGTGTATTAAGCGTGGGGTGACCACTAGCAGTCGCATGGTGTGGGCATGCAGGGCGCAATACGATTCTGACCTATACGGAACGGCTCCGCGGCAGGGTGTCGCGCGCATGGTCGCTACGCACGGGCGGGCCTGCATCCCGCATGCGTGGCCGGTCACGCTGTCCACAGAGGTGGGAGCCTAATAAGTCGTGCCAAGGATGTACCAGTAGGTACTTCATGTCGCGCCCGCCAGTCTGCCACGTCGCGTGAGCGTGCTTGCTGGGGAGGCACGCGGTGTGCAGCACCTCGAGGGACGACCAGGCCGGAACCCGCTGGCAGGCGGCCCATCTTGTTTGCCTTGCTGCGCGTGCAGCGCCCATCGACACGCAGCCTCGCAATGTGCCGGGCGATGCCCGCGCAAGGTGTGCCGGTTTCCGCGCGCTTGGCGAGCTGCCACGCCTGCGAGCGCAGGTGGGCATGTTTGGCGGGACGCCTGCGGGCGGCATGCAATTCGGGGCCGCGCACGGCTCCGATGCGCATGTGCCCTGCGCCACCATGCTCGGTGCGCGCAGCGCCGGCAGGCGCTGAGAGCAGGCCCGTGGCAAGACGCGCGCCCGTATTCAAAAAGCACAGCTGCTCTTTTAGTGTCAAGGCTGGGCACAGGTGGGCCCGGTGAGAAGCCGCGACGTCTGCATGCTATAGTGTGCAGGGCCGGGCGGGCGAGCAAAGGGGTTGCCAATGCTGACCTTCTTGGTATGCTGCAGTGGCCAAGCCTGCCACTTCGAGCAGCTGTGACGCGATTGGCAGCTATGCATGACATCAGGTAACAGCCTGCCAACCGCAGAGGCAGCCTGAAGGGAGTAGGAGCGCTGTCTCTGTGGCAGCGCCTGAGAGCACATGGGCTGACCTGCTGCGTGCTTGCGTGCGCAGACTTCTACCAGGGCGGCGGCACGGACATAGCCGTCCTGGGCATGGCAGAGGTGCAACCCAGGACTCTGAGCAGCAGCTGCTGGCCCTTGTCTGTGCTCGTGAGCGTTGTATGTTACAGGTTTGCTCACCGCAGCCTCCTCCAGCCCTATCATGATGGACTGGCTCTCTTATTTCTGTACTGCATAACCTTTTGCTCCTAATAGAAGTGTATGGCTGCTTTGGTGGCGGTGGAGCTGCAAACCTCCCTCTGCAGAAGCGCCGGATGGCGCGAACGCACACAGGTGGATGAGGCAGGCAACGTCAACGTGAGCCGGTTTGAGAACCGCGCGCCGGGCTGCGGCGGGTTCATAGACATTTCGTCAGCCGCTAAGAAGGTTATATTTGTAGGGACGTTCACCTCGGGCGGCTTCAAGGCGCGCCCGTGCACTTAGCTCGTGGGCATCACGCTGAGCTGCACCTGGGTGATGGCGGGCTCAATGGTGACTTGTCTTTCCAATATTGCCGGAACGCCTGGAGAGTCCTCTCTGTCACTCCCCAGTGGTGGTTGGTGCATGTGCACCCTGCAGGCGCTGCTCGGCAGTGCACAGCACCCCTGTGTAGCAGTTGCTGTCATGTGCCTGGCGGCTCATGCGCGGGTCAGGGACAGAGCTGCTCTGAGTGGCACCTCAGCAAGAGGAAAGGCTGTGAGCGGTGGTGCCCAGGCGCACGTGGGCGAGGGCCGCCTGCGGATAGAGCAGGAGGGCCGCGTGCGCAAGTTCCGCAGCCACGTGCTGGAAAAGGTGAGCGCCGGCAGCGTACACAGCGCCAGGCGTGCTGCATGCAGCAGAATTAGTCTGGCAGGCATCCTGTGCCGACCTTCAGAGCCCAGAGCCCAGAAAGTCAAGTGCTCAGCAGCCTTGCGCCGTGCAGCGTACCTGCTCTTGTGCCGCTCCCTTCCAAGCGCATGATCAGCACTGTTATGCACATGCTGTGCCCACAAGAACAGGCAGACTAGACAGCACACAGCGTGTTGGCGGCGAAGCGGACAGGACCCTGACCAGCCCTTTGCGGGCGCGCGCGGCAGACGTTTGCCGCCAGCTCCGCCGGCGAGCGGCCAGTGTGGGTAGTGACGGAGCGCGCTGTGTTCCGGCTCAGGGCGGGCGCCGGCCTCGAGCTCACCGAGGTGCGGTGGTGCTGGGCTGACTCGCATCAACTCTGCTGTCAGCGCTGTTCAGCAAATAACGGCAAAGCCATCACTTTCTGCTCGGCAGAACACGTTGCAAATGTCCAGTCGCGCTTTATATAATCTGTCGGCAGGTTGCTAGCAGCGGCTGTGCTGGGGACACAGCATTCGAGTCGCTAGTGCCTGCTATTCTGATGTGCTTGCTGAGGAGGCTTGCATGCAGGCGCATTAGAGCGAGTAGCATGACTTTGTTCCTGAAGGCCAAGCTGCAGCCGAAAGGCCTGGGACCTTGTGGACTGTTTGCAGGTTGCACCGGGTGTCGACCTGGAGCGGGATGTGCTCGCGCACATGGACTTCCGGCCCGTCATGAAGGACGTGAAGCTCATGGATGCGCGCTGCTTCAGCCTGTGAGCCTGCGCGCTTGCTTCTGTGTGATGCATGAAGCGCATGAGGAGTGTGAGTGGCTGACCAGGCCCGTCTCCGACATGAAATTTTGTACGCCAGGCGTTGCTGTGGAAGCCAATCACCTTGTAGAGGAAGTAAGTTGAGTGTGTGTGAGTGGAGCGCGCGTGACTTACCTAGGTTGTATTGCCGTAAAGACGCTTTTGGTTCTGTGGCAGTTACAAGCTACAAAGCTGGGCTGTCTCGGTCAAATGTTAGCACAAGTAACAAAGCAAAGCTGACATGAGGCACGGCCATTATCATCTCCGGGACGGCAGCGGCGCTTTGCGCGCTGAGAACAGCATGCGCTCTGTCGAGACAATAATTGCCAGCACCACTGCGACCTGCGCACACCATTCAATATTACTGACCAAAGTCACAACTGAAGCTCTAGTACACTGTAAGGCTCAGCACGCCTGCACACAGACCCAACCGAGGCAAGAGCGTCTGGACTCGAACAAGCAGAGGGCTGCGTGCATACCAGGAGCACATGCGTCGTGGTGGGCACAAACTTGTGCGGTGGCCTGCAGGTTGACACTGTGCTAATTGAGACTTGCTTGCACACTTCGAGTTGCTGAACTGAAAGGTAATACAGCACGGAAGACAGGGAGACAGGGAGCATGCTGTTCTGGCGCACCCGAACGTCGCCTCCATTGCGGCAACCAACGTCTTTAGGCCTGAATGCAGGCACCGGCTCACTTCCCATGCCGGCGCTCTGCCGTGCTCAGCCAGGCTCTCTGCCTCCTGCAACCCGGGCCGCACCTGGCCGCAGCCTTTGCCACACCCACAGCTTGCTCCGCCAGCTCGCCGCATTGGCCACCCAGCCATACACCTGCGTCCGTGAACCACTGTAAACATACTTGCAGGAACAACCAACATGTTGAACAAGATGAAGCGCACCATTGTGAGAGCAGCCGATAAAAAATAACACAGGGCACGTGCGTACCAGCTTGAACTGCAGCAGTCCAAGGAAGCCGCCAGCAATGTACAGCGGCAGCGCCCACAGCAGCACCAGCGGAGCCAGCGTCTCCATCATGCCATCCGGCTGGGCCGACGAGACAATCGCCTATTGCTGCGACATGCTGCTCTGCGAGCTGGCGCAGGTGCCTCACCCGGCCTGACGCTGTTGGGGGAGCCTGACAAGAGAAGTTGAACTACGCAGCTCTGCCTTGGACCCCCAATCTACCTGAGCAATGTGTTGGATAAAGGGGGCCCGGACCCTGTCTATGGCTGAAGCGGTATAAAGGGCAGCTCGCTGTCCAGCCTTGCCAGCAGCCTTGCCAGCAGCCACAGGCAGTGATGACGTCCCAAACGCTGTGCTCCTGGGGCACCCATGCTGGCAGCTGCAGGCGCGCACAGCTGAGCCGTGCGCTCGTCAGGTGCGGCGTGTGCAGCTTGCGCTGTGTTTGTTGACAGGGGCTTCGTGTGCGGGTGCCGTGACACTGTGTGCGGGGCTATCACAAATGCAGGATACAACGGCCGGCGCCTGCGAGGCGGCACGCAGGCGTACGAACGTATGCCCTGTTCGGCGGGAACAAGGGCGACGGGCAGGTGCGCCTCCTCGCTGCGGCGTTGCGGGCGCCGCATACGTGTGCAACTGTGCAGAGGTGTCACAGAGTGTCAGCAGTGTTTCTGCTGTGTCTGGCGAGCGAGGTGTGCGCACCCGCGCAGGGAGGCGGCGGCGGCAACCCGTTTGCGGCTCTGGGCAACATGGGGAACATGATGGAGTCGGTGCGCCGCCGCTGCAAGCTGCTGCTCAGTCTCCTGCTGCTGTGACAGTGTTGCTCGGTCTGTGGGAGCCTCCTGCGCGGCTCCAGGCTGTGTGCCTGCCCGCAGGTGAAGAAGGCGCAGCAGCTTGTGCAAGTGGTGCGGCCCGCCCCACGTCACCTAGCTATGTGCACCTGCACCCCGCTTGCCACCGTCTCTGGGTGTACACCGAAGAGTGCGGAACCTGTGCGCTGCTCAGCGGCCCCCTGCGCGCACCTTGCGCTGCACTTGCGCGCGGCGTCCTGCGCTGCGACTGTATGCGAAAGGATGGCTCTGAGCGCGCGCCCCCTTCGGCGCACCCATGCGAGCCTGGGCTCCCTGTCTGGGCTGCCGAGGGCGCCTGCCGCACGCAGGAAGCCGCCAAGGCGCAGCAGGAGCTGGCGGAGGCGGAGTTCGACGGCTACTCGAGCGACGAGACCGTGCGCGTGGTGATGTCGGGCAACCAGGAGCCCAAGAGCGTGGACATCACTGAGGAGGCCATCGCCGGCGGACCCGAGGCGCGGCCGGCGTTCACTCGCACCCTGTCCTCGACTTCATGCGAGGGCTGCTGCCGCGTGTCGAGGAAGTGTGTGCTACGGTGCACATCCTGGCGGGCACGCGCTTGCCGCAGGACTGCCGGCAGTGCGCGCGCGCTGCGCGGACGTGCGGCGGTCTGAACTGGGCTGCGTGTGCGGACCGCAGGCCCTGTCGGCGCTGGTCACCGAGGCGATGAAGGATGCGCACTCCAAAAGCGTTGATGTGCGCTGGCGCACAACCCTCACCTACTTGAATATAATAATGGATGTGGGGCAACATGCATGTGTGTTGCTACAAACCTGTGTCTGGCAGCTGCCTTGACAGGACACGTTTCTGGCCCGCATGGGTGCTAGGGTGGCAGTGTGCACCGCGCATGCACAAGGGCAGGCCTCCAGAGCCTGGCATCTTGATGGCGCGCTGCCTGTGACTGCATGCATCTTGCTGGATGCCCCGACCTTGCGGTAAGTGTTGCCTCTGGCAGAGCTGCCTGCGCAGCGCCGACGACGCTCAGGTGCACCGCTCTGTTAGCGGGCCCTGCGGCGCTGAGGGCGCCTCGCGCATGCTGCTCGCGCAGGGCATGAAGACGAAGATGAAGGACATGGCGTCCAAGCTGGGTCTGGGCGGCGGCGCCAACCCTTTCGGGTCGTTTGGAGGGTAGCGTGTGTGGGGTGAGTGCCGCCGTGAGTGATGCGTAGGCCGGCTGGTGCGTCTGCGCAGGGCGGCCTGTGTATGGGGACACGCCCGTGCATGCATGCGCACTGCGCTGTTGTGCGCAGCCACGTTTTTGGAGGTATGTGGGCGCTGTCATTTGTCGCAATAGCATGGACAGGTTGCAGGCGTGTGTGTGTGCGGCTTCAGATGTGAACAGGTGGAGATATCCGCCTTCGCCATTGGTATTATTGCATTTGCTTCCTTCATTGCATGCAGCCAAACCATTGTATCTGAACGAATGTTTGACAGCTCAGGCGCAGCGCGGCTGACACGTGCACCGCCCCTGCGGCACGCATGGCTCTCAAGAGCCGGCGACCCCAGCCGCGCAATGCTGCTGCAAGGCGCCCCTGTGTGTTGGCACGCCGCGCTGAGCGCAGCTGGGGCACGCGCGGCTGAACAAATAGACCCCTCCCCAAACACCCGTCCGTCCCATGGCGCTTCCCCAGCCTCCAGGAATGCTCCGACAGCAGACACGCAGCTGACACGCTGGCAGTCGGCTCTCTTCCGCACCGGTCCCTGCGCAAGCTGGCTAAGCTGGCAAAGCCACCGCTCAGACAAGCGCCCCAGCGCGCTGACAATCCGGCGCGAGGCCCCACCATAGTACCAGCGTCCACAAAAATAGCCTCGCCCCAGGTGGGTGCCAGGCTGGATGGAACCAGGCAGACAATGGGCTGCACACCAGGCAGTCACATGCCTCCGTGCCTGCAGCATGCGCGAGCACCGGTGGACGCACGCCTGCCCATTGCGCTTTGCTCAGCAGACAGATCCAGCCCACCCCCCCTCATGCCTCCGCCCGTGCTATGCTTGCACGATGTGGCAAAGCACGCCCGCCCGCGCCACAGGTCACACAATTCGCAAAGTCCCTCATTACCAATGCATGCGTTGCCTGCTGCGCGCATGCTCGCCGGCCCACAGCCAAGCCCTACATGCCCCTCGTGCTGCCACCTGCCCCATGCGCTGCACCAGCAGGGCAACGCAGGTGCAGGGCGGCAGGGGGTGCACATATGCCTGGACTCGAGGGCGCGCGCGCACGAGGCACAAAGCCTTACGCCAGCCATCCCCAGCTCCCAACTAAAGTCTTCACTTTGAGCCAACAGCTCTCTGCTGACTCCTACCCGCACCGCCCGAGACCCTTTTCCATCTGACATGCAGACGGAGCGCCAAAAACATAGCTTGTGCCCTGACAACCGACCAGTGCCCGGCATCTGGGACTAATAGCATGGGAGGCAGGGCGCATGCAAGCAGCCCCCCGCAACATTAACCGCTATGCGCTCAGCAGCTCGGCCTTGCTTGAGCAACCTTAAGATCCTCGCGCGCAGTCAGGGACTGCAGGAGGTTCCAGAACTGGGACGCAGGACCTGTCTGCCACGCGCGCAACCCGCATGCCCGCACCCCTGCTCCCAAGCACGCACAGTATGCTTCTGCCGCAAAGGGCTGGGACGTGGCACGCGCCAAACAGGCATGTGCATGCATCCCTAACCAGTGTCCCCGACAGATTGCATGCCATACAGCATGCCACAGGCGCTGCTGAGGCAGCCATACGAGGAACAGCGCTCGCATCGCCATAGCCCACCCCCGGCAGGGCCGCAGCGGCACACAGCCGGTGCCCAGCGGGTACGGCCCTGGACCACCAGGTCAGCGGCCGCGCGCGGCGGGCGCCTGCATGCCTGGGTGCGGCGCCCGCTCCGCAGCCGCCTCACTCCGCCTTGGCAGACGTCTTGATGGCGGAGATCATCTCCTCGCCCATGGACTGCGCGCCGCGCAGCCCCAATCTCAGCCGTGCCTTTCTGAGCTCGCGTTGGGGTAGGGTGCACCCCACCGTTGACCCTGAGCATTGCTGCAGCTACGGACGGAGCTTGGCGGGCAGCGTGTGGGTGCACAGCGCTGTCGCTGGCTCCTGCGAACCGCGCAGCAGCGCGCGCGGCAGGCGCGCGCCTTGAGCACAGTCACGGTGAGCTCCTTGCCCGAGTCAAACTCCTCCTGCAGCAGCACCGCGAGCTTGTCCGCATCGTCCGTGCCTGTCGGCAGCTTCAGGTCGTCCTTCGTGTTGCCGGACTCGTCCATCAGCGACACCTGCGGCCCCGCGCGGTGTCAGCCGCGCGCGCCGCACCGCCGTCCAGCACACCGCGCCTAAGCAGCTGCCACCGAGAGACTTGGCTGCTGTAGTGAGGACACCAAAGCCCGACCAAGCCTGCGTGCGCTCCTCACACTGAACAATTGCCAACAGCATGGCCATGCCAGCGGTCAGGTCACGTAAGCACTGGGGGTTGAGCCACGCCTGTGCCTGCCCAGACTTCCACAGCTTGCAGGAAGCTAGCTACGGATGGTAAGCACCGCGCTGAGCATGCAGTGCATCTACTTCATGTTGCCGCTGCGTGGAGCCTCAGCCCAACGCCGCTGAGCTACAAAAGGAGTTCAACAAGCGACTGCGTGCGTCTCCCAGCGCCGGGCCGGGCGCTCACAAAGCCGTCCTCGCTGATATCCAGCAGCGTGTACTCCTGGCGGGTGACGTGCGGGATCTGCACAACACTGGCAGTGCGTCAGCTCACAGCAGGGAGATGCACATGGAAAACTTGCAGGCAGGCCTGCTTGCAGGCGCCGGCAGCTCACGTCGCAGTTGTGCGAGGACGGCGTCAGGTCCTCGTACTTCTTGCCGGTGAAGATGTCGATCGCGACAAAGTGGCACTTGGCGTGACCGTGCTTGCCGGTCTTTGAGGTCGAGACATCAGCCACCTGCAACATGCAGGAGCCACAATCAAGGACAGCGCGGGCTGATAGCAGCCTGCTCTTATAGCAGTGAGCGCAACGCCAGCGTACACCGCGCGCAGGAGCAGCTGCGTCGCAGCACGGGGTGCATATGCGCAGCCGTGCTCCCGCGACGCGGCCGCACAGCGACGGTGAGCGGTCGGCGGGAGCGACCAGCGGCCGCACCTTGCAGGGGCGGCCCTTGATCACCAAGAAGCCGTTCTTGCGCACAGTGCCGGCCTGCTGCGGGTAGGTCAGTGAGGCGCCTGCGTCCGCGCTCTCAAAGTGCACGTCGTGCCCATGGTCCGCGTGCTCGTCACCCATGCTGGCTGCGGGGCAGGAGGACGCAGCAGCTTGGACTCCTGGCCTGGCGGCAGCCTGCTGCTCGACAGGGCCCTGACGGCCGACCCGTTGCCTCACCCTTCCTCCCGAGTCCCGACAAAGGGGTCTCGGCGAGACCGTCGCATGCGCGAGCACTCCCGGGATCGGGCCCGTCTGCATGTGTCCGAGCTTTGCCAGCCTCGTGCTGCCACAGGCTGGCGCAACCGGAGAGGAAAGGCACGCAAAGGCCGCGCAGGCTGTTGGCGCGCGGCTGGCAGTCATGCCTGTGGACAGCATCCCCGTCGTCAACAGCCTGGAGCAGATCTATGGCAGTGGTGCGCCTGGAACGTGTATGCACAGCCCATTATGGTGCTGTCGCATCTGGTCTTACCCAGCGTGGGCCAATGCCGCAGACGCAAGCTTCCTAGAGGAGCAGCGGGAGCGGTACCAAGCGCTGGTCGCTCGCTTCGTTGACCTGTACGGAAGCCCCCCGGAGTTTGTCGTGCGCTCACCAGGCGCGCGCCAGCTTTTATCTCCAGGATGCAAGATGGTTTCTGTCAAAGTATAGCTGCAGCAGAGAAGGTTTTTGTGTTTAAAGTAGCACAGCTCTTCACGTGGCAGAGGCGCTGACTCGCTCTGTGCGCCGTCCGGGCAGGCCGCGTGAACCTGATTGGCGAGCACATCGACTACATGGGCTACGGCGTGCTGCCGATGGCAATAAAGCAGGCGCGTCCCGCGGAGCCCAAAGCTGGACAAGAGGCCAACCAGATTCGTCAGCATTTCCGGACTGTGCAGATGCCTTGAGTGCGGCGCGCGCAGGACACGATCGTCGCTGTTCGTCGCGGCGGCGACAAGCTTCGGCTGAACAACATGGCGTCTGCGCACGGAGAGCAGGACTTTGAGCTGGACCCTGAGCAGGTTGGCTGCCCACCGCCACCTGGGGAGAACGGGTGGAGGGGAGGCGGGGCCAGCAGGCTCTGCAGCAGCACCGGCGGGCTGCGCGGAGTGCTGGGCGGCTGCAACGACGCACAGGGGCCGGTCATGCATCAAAGCAGACACGAGTGCGGCGCGGCGGGGCGTGCGCTATTGCGTGCGCTATAGCGTGCGCTGAGCGCGGCGCGCGGCGGCGGCGCGCGCAGGAGGTGGACCGCGAGAACCACACGTGGGGCAACTACATCATGTGCGCGTACAAGGGCGTGCACGAGCACCTGGAGCGCGCGGCGCGGCCGGCGCCGCCGCTGGTCGGCCTGCAGCTGCTCGTGGAGGGCCGCGTGCCGCAGGGTGCGCCGGGCGGCCTGCGTTATCACCACGCCCGAGCCCCTGTGGTGGATGGCCGTGAATCCTGCAGGGTCCTCTGAGGGGTTGCATGCCCAGCCCGCTCCTGAGCGACGAGGCTCGCCCAAACCTCAAGCACTGCAGGGCTCTGTTGCGGTGGTAAGCCGGCGGGCTACTCTTCTCCTTCACGAGACGTGGTCACGTTCAGCAATGGCCTGACCTCATGCAGCCGCGTGCTGCTCAACACTGGGGTCGCGTACATGCACAGTGCATTGGTGGTGTCATCAGCATGGTCTGCAGTAGCCCTCGGGCACACAGATTCTGGTGTTTCCTAGGAAAAGCAAAGATAGGATGTTTTTCATTCCGTGCCAGTGACAGGCGCTTTAGTCCCTCGGCTAAGGGTTGAGGGTTGAACACATACATACACATACATACATACATAATACATTTGGGGCATGCCTGCTCTGCATCTGGGGGCCCTTCAGCTGTCAGTGGTGATGCCGCGTGTTGCCACTCGCGCTCAACCAGGCAGCGGGTCTATATCTGCCGTGGCTGAGAGTGTGATGGGCATGCCTCTGCATCTGGCCATTGCTGCAGGCCCTAGTGTACCTGTACGGGCTCCCTTGTCACCACAGCTGCGCTGCGGGGCGCGCCTGGCGTCCGCTGCCATGCACGTCCAGAGGCAGCTCGCGCTGAGAGCAGCCCGTCCTCGTGCTGAGAGCAGCCCGTCCTCGTGCACAGGGTCGGGCCTGTCGTCATCGGCGGCGCTCGTCTGTGCGTCCTCGCTGGCCGTGTTGGCCGTACACGACATCCACCTCAGCAAGGGGG
>JAABUH010002397.1_pt1 | contig 18067 bp, 20 predicted proteins | sample 5559121 | NCBI WGS metagenome assembly JAABUH01 (sample SAMN10711871, study PRJNA513364) | rock metagenome | isolation source: Antarctica rocks | place: Antarctica: Victoria Land, Battleship Promontory nord | collected 2015-12-28
GTCCCCATTCCAAATAAGGCGAACATTCATTGTCCTCTGATCCGTACCTGTGCAGAAAACTTACTGACGTTATCCCCAATGGCAGCATGCTTCATCCATCAAGTGTCTGTCTTTGCATAATGCCATTTTCCCAGGAACTTTTTGTCCCCATACCAAGTGAGGGCCTCAAAGTACGGCCACCGCCTCACCATGTTGGCGTATTTGCTCTCAGACAACTTCTGGCTGCCGTTCTGTGAGGCTGTTTCAAGCTTGCGTCTTATGTTGACAGCTGTGGTGTGCTTGAGGTATTTCTCGAGACCTTCGAACTCGAGATTCTCGAGAAATGTAGGTGCCATGACAGGCTTTATGAGACCTAACATGATCTGCCTCACGAACTCAGCGTAATCGTATATGCCCTTATTCTGTCCGTAGGAGCCAAACGCTTCGGGGAATCTTATCTCCGCTTGCTGGACGTTTGTGAGTGTCGTAAATAATTCTAGGATGGCTTTGACGTCGCTGTCATCCGCATCTGGAACATCCGTTCTAGAATCTCTCCTAAATCCTCGTGAAGGCAGTCTGCTTGGTAACTGAAATTGAGCACCCACCCAAGAAAATGACGTGTTGTTCATAAATTCGAGGGTAAGTTTCCGGATAAGGGTACACTTCCTGAGCATGTCTCGGAGCTTGCGCAGATGGTCCCAGATATACAGATTCTCGACTGGACGGTCGAAATGTGGTGGCCAGATTCCCACAACAAGGTGATGTATCTTGCCGAAGTCCCCGCGGAAATCTTGCGCAAAGCAAGCGGATAACCCTGCATCATCGAAAGATACCCCTTGTCCAGTGACCCTCAAATATGCGGGATCCCGTTGCAGCAAATCCGAAACCTCACCACAGATTTTCTTGTTGATCTGGAGGAGAGGTGACGGCTGATCGCTCCAAACATCTCGTAAGTTTTCATAATAGACCGCTTGGAGCAGAGAATGCGGGGTTTTGCGTTCTTGAGGTAGACAGTATCGATATATTATGAGTCGCAGCTCAGGTGGTAAGCGCATGAAATATTGTTGCAAGGGGGCTTGAGTGATAATGGATAGTGTGTTATCTGTAGCCCTCGTATTACAGTCACGCGATAGAGGGGAGGGATTATCCATTGTGTGGAAGTTATCAGTGATGTCTGTTATATTGAAGCCTTATATTATCAGAAATGGGGGAGATTTCCGAATATCGGAAGGGAATGGCAAGAGACTTGAGCTTAAATGGCTTGAAAGGAAAGTATTCGCATTTGACAGCAGTCGCAATGAGTCAAAGAAGACCTATGAAATGCCAACAAACGCTTACAGTTTGCGAAGTATCACACAAAGTTTACAGGCACGTGCAAAGTGGAACCTCAAATCTAATTGGAAAAAAAACCCTGGAGTATAGACCGTGAGACCGTGGCTGCGAGAGCCCATCAGAAGACATAAGGAAATATGTATATAGCAGGTACGACTTTGTATCATCTAGTGACCAAGGCGACTGGTGATATCCAAGGTTGATGATTTAAGACAACGAAATATGAAGGGAATATCTGCGCCAAGATCTAGCCCAAACTCAGCCTAGCGCGAAATACCAGGTCGGCCCTGTTCACTATGGCTTCGTGAAATCAATCTCCTCCCATCATCAATCCTCGGCGAATAACGACCTTTCTCAAGATGCCTGTAAAGCCAATCCAGGGTGTAAGCTTACCCCCCGATATCATCCTCGTCCCAAACTCAATGTTCTTGCGCTACATATACCATACCCCTCACAACACAAGCTGATTGTTTGGACACAGATGCTTCGAAGGGGCGTCGTTCTTGATCTCAGCGTAGCCTTCGGTAGGTTCGACCTCTACCCGCGCGAAACTACCTAGCCGAGCTCTCCATCATTACGGCCACACATCCAGTCCGCGTCTCTCAAGAAGCTTGCTGATCCTAATGCTTCAAGGCCTCGGAACAACATTCGGCTATCTCTACTGGTATGGTATGTAAAGAGGAAGATCCTATACTGCAAAGTCGATATGGTGTGGGATGAGCTTACGCTTCTGCCAGGCTACCACGTGCCGGCGACCCGGAAACGTGATCTGTTCTACGCGAAACTCGAGCGAGCAAGGGAAGAAAATTCAGGGACTGTATAGATGTCGATGACAGGCATGCTGAGACTTTATCTCAGGGATGAGGACCATCAAAGAGCATAGGCAGGAGTTTGTGGAACATGTTGTACATACAGGGGAGGGACATTGATGGCAGAACTTAGCTTAGGAGATGGAGGACAAGTCAGCAATGGAGGGGTCTGCTGTTGCTAAAGCGAAGAAAGCGCATCTGTCCCATTTGACCCTTCGCCAGTCTCCAAGGGGCCTACTATCGTCACCAATTATTTTCTCAGTCAAGAAACCGTCTAACTGTGAAGGATGCATCTTCCCAGATTCTGTCATCTCCACTGTATGAATTGGCCTGAAATTAGTAATCAGGGGCTGGTTGCTAGAACTCTGGCTAATATTGATATTGAGTGCTGATCGTAGTAGCAAGGAGATGCATCTGGTGATCAAAACATTTTGATTACTATGGTTCTCTCTTCTAGATTAGCTCTCGTCATCGTTTATTCCTGGTGAAGCCATTGACAACTGTGATGTTTTGAATATGACAATTTATAGAGAAGGGAGTGAATGGTGGATAAATGGTGGTGATCCAGAAAGTCTCTCGCTTAAACTTCGGCCCACACAATTTGACTCTTCGTCACAACAACAGCCCTAGCAGTTCTTATGTTAGCACATTGATCTCACAGCTTCTCCTGTTTCCGAGTTTCTCCAGATTTGTTGGTCAGTCCTATCGATCAATCTGCTATCTGTATAGGACAGAAGAGCTCATAAAGTCTCTGAATTCAGATCTCTAGCCATCACCACATCTTCAATATGGCGGAGCAGTTGGTGATGCGCGGTATACTTAATCTGAAGGGCCCTTGAACTATAGCCATTCGTTGACTGTCGTGGAACAGGTGTGCTTGAGGGCCATAGCGGATGGGTTACCTCGTTAGCAACAAGTCTGGAAAACCCCAACATGCTCCTCTCCAGCAGCCGTGACAAAACCCTGATCATTTGGAACCTCACTCGCGATGAAGGTGTATACGGTTACCCAAAACGTAGTCTGCACGGCCACTCTCATATCGTCTCGGACTGTGTGAGTTCATTGTTCGTGGATTGTGATATGCGGGGACTGACAGGGGCGTCAGGTAATTTCATCAGACGGTGCCTACGCTCTCTCTGCATCTTGGGACAAAACGCTACGCCTCTGGGAGCTCGCTACCGGAGCCACCACTCGACGATTTGTTGGTCACACCAATGATGTTCTCTCCGTCTCCTTCTCTGCCGACAACCGCCAAATCGTCTCAGGGTCTCGTGACAAGACTATCAAGCTGTGGAACACCCTGGGAGACTGCAAGTTTACGATACAAGAGAAAGTCCACACCGACTGGGTATCATGCGTACGATTCAGCCCCAACCCTCAAAACCCGGTGATTGTCAGTGCTGGGTGGGATAAACTCGTCAAGGTACGTTCGATCCTATTTAGGAGAGGAATAATGAGCCTTGTCAGAGGATGCTTTGCAATCTACAAGTATTTGCTACTTCAGAGTCTTCGGGCCATGAGACAACCAATCACCAATGCACTGATGACAATCATGAAACGCCGTCTTGGGGAGGAAACGCAGCATACTTCAATCATTCTGCTGACACACTACCATTCACAGGTCTGGGAACTCGCCTCCTGCCGCATCCAAACCGACCACATCGGCCACACCGGCTACATCAACACCGTCACTATCTCCCCCGACGGCTCTCTCTGCGCCTCCGGCGGCAAAGACGGCACCACCATGCTCTGGGACCTGAACGAATCCAAGCACCTCTACTCCCTCACCGCCGGCGACGAAATCCACGCCCTCGTCTTCTCCCCCAATAGATACTGGCTCTGCGCCGCCACATCATCCTCCATCATCATCTTCGATCTGGAAAAGAAGAGCAAGGTCGATGAATTGAAGCCGGATTATAGCGAGACTATGGCTGCGGGGAAGAAGAGTAGGGATCCGGAGTGTGTGAGTTTGGCGTGGAGTGCGGATGGGCAGACGCTGTTTGCGGGATATACGGATAATAAGATTAGGGCGTGGGGGGTTATGGCGAGGCAATAGATGAGGAGGAGGAGGTATGATGACGATTGGATGAGGGGCCGACACAAGGGATGATATAACAAAACCCGTGGCCCAAGCATGCTCTCCGGATCTTGGCTCACATCTCGAGCTAGATGGAGGGCAATGTTTTGCAGCATGCGTATCTTCTTGATAGAGGGGACCAGACATCAAAACGTTGCAATCAGATCGTGGTATATCCAAGTGCTCTTCCCAAAATGCTGATTAGAATTATCGTTTAGGTCGACGTTCATGTCTTCCCTTCAAGCTCTTTCAAGCTCTCGTCCGCTCTCCTCATTCCATCCTTAAACCCGATACCTTTACTAATGCTCTTTCCCTCCTCGAATCTTTTCTGTGCCTCCCACAAATCCCCTGCCATGAGCGCAAAATCACCCAGATTGATTGTCGCAACAGCGCAGCCTTCGTCGCACTCTTCTGTCCTTTCAGGAGGTTTCATTGAAGCTGCTAGCGCCAGGGCCTTGAGTCCCCATTGACGGGCGTCTGAGAGGTGCGAGGCAGGGGATGTGGGGGCTTGGTTTGGTGTGAGGTTCGGAGGGGGATGCTGTTGGGCTAAGGAGATGGCGAGGTTGTTCACTGCAAATAGCGTTAACCATTGGGAAATCGGAAGAGGTCTGGGGCAGCTTACTTAGGACGACGGAGTGACAGCTCTGTGATGGGCATAACCCTAAAGCTTGGAGGAAAAGCGGAGCGGCGAGGTAATGTTGCTGCTTCGTTTCGTAATGACTGCCCAATGCTATCATTCCATCAGCAAGTTCGTTGGAGTCGGTCCTCAGGGGCATCCTACATTCAAGAGCGGCCCCAATCTCCTCATTGCTCATCCAGTCGCCTTCTCCCTCCTTGACGCCGTCTTCCTCTCTTCTCCTCTGCTCCTTCAGCAGCGCCGTCACAGCCCACACCAGTCTCTCTTCTGCGGCGTCTTGATCCTGAATATAATCATTTGCGTAGAACTCTCCCAGACGCACACTTATTCCGATAGTCTTCCCTAGCACCCTCGTTCTTTTGCCTCTATTTCGCTCTAGCCCACCCAGCACTTCCATCCACTTCAGACAATCACCTCGCACGATTTCGAGAACGTCAATTGCCTGCTGGTAGGCGTGTAACTTCTCAAACAGAGCTGACAATTGGATCTTTACGCCTAGTATCTCGTCGCTGAAAGGGTCCATTCCGATCTCATCGGCGAGTGCCAGAGCTTGCCGATAGTATTTGATGGCATTTTTGGGTTGTAGGTCGATGTTCGTGTAGTAGAGGGCGCGGCGTAGCTTGGCTGCTACAGGCTCAGGGTAGGCGGCGAAGTCTCCGATTATGTAGACTTGATAGATGTAATTTATGTAGATTAGGGAGCCGAAGCCGAAGAGTATTCTGTAATCTGTCAGAGGCGTGGCGGTGGGGATTTGTGTGGAGAGACAAGTCACATTGCCGTGGCGAGCGAGACGGAAAACGGGTATTCTTTGAAGAGTTTGGTCGCTGCTACTCGGGTGGAGGCATTCCTTCGCATCCTAGGCTGTAGACATTTGGGAGGATGTGATGGACGAAGCAGTCGACTGGAGGTCGGCGCGCAATGGTAAGATCTAATGTAGATTGGTGGGCGTTCGAGTATTGGGGGGATTGGGCTGCGAGGAGCTCCTGTGCGCAACGCCCTTGAACATGCCCTTGCAAACATGATAGAAGATCATACGAATATTCCCTCTCACGAGTAGAGCAAGCGAAAGATTGGTAGCATCTGCAGCTGGAGTCGAGGTTCTGACTTAATCCTCGGCAGAACTTTCTCTAATGACGTAGCTTTGAAGGTTGATATGATCTTCGCTCAATTCTACACCAAAACGCCAGCGACTAATAGCGCCTGTCCATGCACTGAAGGAGAGCAAGATCCACAATGTGCGGGCGATATGCCCTTGGCATTGTGAGTTGTACTCAGTATCCTCATCGTAACGATGCTTCTGTCGATGCTGACACCCTTGCTAGCGTGCCGCATTCGTCCGCCGTCAGCTAGAGGAGCATGGCATGCCTGTGGAAGAAGCACCTGATGACGACGACGTCCGTCAAACATACAATTTTGCACCAGGCAATCATGGCTTGGTATACAGAGCAGACCTACCAGACTACGGTGCTGGAGGACGACCGCATGAAGATGCACAGGGTGAAGAAGCCACTGAGATGAACCGTGGCTCTGGGGTCACGACTACTCATTTGGAAGACCCAAAGGAAACGAGATACAAACTTCAGTCTATGAAATGGGGCCTCGTACCGTTCTGGACGAAAAGGAATCCAGACTATGGCACGGTTATGAAAAGTATCAACGCCCGTGACGACTCACTTGCGACGAAAGGTGGAATGTGGAACACCATGAAGCAGAAGAAGAGGTGTATTGTAATAGCTCAAGGGTTCTATGAGTGGTTGAAGAAGGACGGAGGAAAGCAGAAGCTCCCTCATTACACAAAGCGGAAGGACGAACAACTCATGTGCTTCGCGGGCCTCTGGGATTGTGTGCAGTATGAGGGATCCGATGAGAAGCACTACACGTACACAATCATCACCACTGATTCGAATAGACAGCTTTCATTTCTCCATGATCGCATGCCGGTCATCTTGGAGAATGGATCGGAACAAATTCGCACCTGGTTGGATCCGGGTCGTTCTGAGTGGTCAAAGGAGCTCCAATCCCTGCTGAAGCCCTTCGATGGAGAGCTGGACTGCTATCCAGTCAGTCAGGAAGTCGGAAAAGTTGGCAACAATTCCCCAATGTTTATTGTTCCCGTGGCAAGCGCAGAGAACAAGAATAATATCGCAAACTTCTTCTCCAATGCCCAGAAGGCTGCCACTGGGGATGAGGAGAAGAGAGAAATGAAGAAGACAGAGGTCGAAGTCAAAGAAGAGGGTACTGAAGTTCAGCACGAGCAGGGAGAGCCACGTGCTACGATTGAACACAGCAGTACAGAGGACAATGCCCCATTGCCGATTCCTCCCACCAAGTCAGCGCAGGGAGGCATCAAACGAGAGCATGACGCGAATGAAGATGATTCACCGAAGGCAAAGAGCCTCAGAACAGAGGTTAGAACAACACCATCGACAAAGTCCCCCGAAAAGACACCAAGCAAAAAAACCAGAAGCGCAACCAACAACGCGACACTCAAGGGTAGCCCGGCGAAATCAAACAGCGGGAGCCAAAAGATTACCAACTTCTACAAATGAGGAATGTGGGAGCGATTACGCGTAGGATTGCATGCAGACGCATGGTGACGACGGCAAGGCCGCGGCGAGGGCCGTGGCATCGCAGCCCTGCAGCCGTGGTTTATGGCGGCTTCTTCGGTACCGATGAAGGAGGAATCACCATCCAAGCGGTCCTATACCGATTGTGGAAGCGAGAAGGTTGTTGATACGGGCTCGCGTAGGGGTTGCATCGGAAGGCTATCAGAGGAGCAGCAACCACAGCAGAGAAGCATACCGGCACGGCAGGAGGCCAACAGGAAGGAAAGGCAGGAAAGCCATGATCCTTCGTGTGTAGACTAGACAGCAGTGTAGTGAAAATTAGAGCAAAGACGCTGAGCGCGCGATGAGCTGTCAATCATTTTTAGCCGCCGGGGCTTGTCAGGCTTCTCAAGCGTGTCAGCCATCGAGGCACATGATGTAGAACTCCTGCGGGCCCAGTACACCCTATGCACTCTCCCGTCAGATTTTCGAGTCAGCGCCGAACTTAAGGCAGCCCTTTCACGAGCCTGCAGGTTGCATGCAGCAGATACTCGCCAGCGACGAGGCGGATTGGCCAAACAATCCAGCAAGTTGCTCCTCCTCCTCCCCCACCACCGCGACGACAGATATCAACCAAGACCGTCAGCGATTGCCGGCAGGAGGATCAAGCACCCTTTGCATAAACCACTCAAATGTGCAGCTCACTCGTGCCTTCCTTGATGAGGTCCAGAAGCTACTACACGGATCCCCCGATGCAGAGCGAGCAGGTGCTACTCGTCATCCTGGAATTCCCTCGTTGATAGAGAATAACAGTTACTAATTGTTTCCCCATCCTAATGGAACATTTTCTCTTGAGATGTCGTATCTCGCTGCCTCTTCAGACATTGGCATAATGTTCTGAGGGTCTTGATTGAAAAATCATCCATAATGGACAACATGTTCGCCGGGCTGAGCCAACCCCCGCGTGGTATGAGCTTGCCGCTCTTTGAGACCAGGAAAGCATTGATCATCATCAATTTGCAAAATGACTCTCTCTACGTCAAAGACGATCTTTATATCACGAAGAATCGCGACTTTGTACCCCGCCTGAAGGAGATGATACCATATTTCCGCAAGTATGGGGAAATCGTATGGGTAAAGACACATTTGGGGGTGATTGCACCGACTCCTGCGTCCGACGCCGCAACGATAGAGGAGGAATCAGCCAAGCTCGCTGAGAAGAACCGCAAAGAGCAAAAGCAAAAAGAGCGGCAAATCAAAGACGATGTTAATGAATCACAAGCGCGTGAGGCAAAAGCCAGGAGAGACAAACTCGATCCTGTAGATCCTAACGGTGGCCCAGGCAAAGACTTTCCAACGTACCACCCGTCTAGCAAGTCTAAAGGGATGATGCAGCAGGCTTCCGCAGAAACAAGGGCCGAGAAGCGGACTGCAGATATGCAGGTCTTTGACGATAAGGGAAATGTTTTCGAGGAACGATTGACCAAGCCTAGGAAGGGTCAACAGGCAAGATTCTATATTGCGGGAACCAAAGGCGCTGAAATATGCGATGACCTGGTGGAAACCGTGGATGAGTCGCTCGACCTTGTCGTTACCAAGCATCACTACTCAGCTTTTGACCAAACTTCGCTACTTACGGCCTTAAGGGCAAAGCTAGTCACTGAAATCTTTCTTTGTGGTTGTTTGACTAACGTTGGTGTCTACTCAACAGCAGCGGATGCCGTCCAACATGGGTTGCAAGTGACTGTAGTTGAAGACTGCCTCGGATATCGAAGCGAGGATAAGCACGAGGAAGCGATGCGCCAAATGGCAGACATCATGGGTGTCAACGGGATCGACAGTGAAGAAATCATCGAAGAATCCGGAGGAAGGCCAGTACCAGACGCAGAGACTCCAGGTATTACTCTTGAAGAATTGTCTATTCATAGCCCAGCGATGGCTGCCCGTGGCCTTCCCACTATGGCAGGAATGAATACGAAGAACCAACAGGATGCCATGAAGAGTCCAGAAAACCCAGTGATCGTATCAAGCTCTCCTCAAATTCAGCCTCTAGCTCAAGAAGCTTCTCATCAACCGAGTCCCGACCCAACATCTACGAGGAACCGGAGTTCCTGGAACCTTAGTAGGTCGCATACTTTAGGACCAAATGACCGTATTGGATCAGGTGACTCTAGAATCGTCTACAATGCCATCAACTCGCTCACGAACGATCTAACATTCATGAAAGTCAAGAACGAAGTTGGCTGGCAAACTATGTTTCACCGAAGTGGTCAGGTGCCACGACTTGTAGCAGTACAGGGTGAGATTAGGCCAGGTGGTGAGATGCCAATCTATCGACACCCTGCTGATGAGTCACCGCCACTGTTGCGTTTCACTCCTCTCATTCAAGAAATTCGGCAAGAAGTTGAGAAGATACTGTCACAATCATTTAATCATGCGCTCATCCAATTGTACCGTGATGGGATCGACAACATCTCCGAGCACTCTGACAAGACCCTGGATATCGTCCGCGGCTCTGTCATAGTGAACATTAGTATCGGTGCCCAACGAGTCATGACATTACGGACCAAAAAGTCCAAAATGACGCATGGAACCGATAGTCCAAGCATGAGGCAGTCGCAACGCATCAAAATGCCACACAACTCCGTCTTTGTACTTGGACCTCAGACTAATCGAGAGTGGCTCCATGGTGTCCGAGCCGATAAAAGGCCTGGTCACGAGAAGACGGAAGAAGAGAAGGCGTTTGATGGGCAGAGAATCTCAATCACATTCAGACAGATTGGAACTTTTATGGAGAAGGGCGAGAACCTTATCTGGGGCGATGGTGCCAAGGGGAAGACTAAGAGTGAGGCCAATAGGATATCCAAAGACAGCACTCAGATGGAAGCCATGATCAACGCTTTTGGCAAAGAAAATCACAACGTGGATTTTGATTGGAATGCCGAATATGGATCAGGATTTGATGTCGTCAATCTTGCTACCAAGCAAGCAAAGCTCTACCTCTGTACAGACATTGTGGCCAACCACCGTGTCCAGCTCTCACTTTGCGAGAAATCAATCTCATTTACAGCCACGGAGAGGGAAACTCCTAAGTCGTCGGAGCCTGAAGAGGTCGTTAGATTCCACCCATGGATGCATGGCCTTTCTAATAGTGACAACCCAGTCTTCCACGATGTTGATGACAACGGTTCGGGAATCGAAGGGGACTTGGCCATCATGTTTTATCTCGAGAAGCACTATCCGTTCTCAGAGTCCGTGGAGACTCCCGCCCCTGAACTAGGTAGCTCAAGCGGTCCCGTGTACACCAAGATATCGCAGTCTAATGAGTTGTTGTTTCTTTGGCGTGAGCTACGAGATTCCGAAAATGGTGGACGAGATTCACCGCCTACGAACCGATTTCGATTGGAAAAGTCTACAATTCCCGGTACATCACTGCACGAAGAGTTTCATGTTTGTCTGAACCACTGGGAGAAATACGCGGAAGCCTCGAAATGCATAGCCGGGAATGACTGGACTATTGTTGACTGCGCTTTTTGGCCGGTTCTGAATCATTTGATAGCAGCATTTGAGGGACTCAATGAACAGAGATACCCGCATTTATTGGCCTATCACAAACGCGTGCTCGATCGAGATTGTGTCAAGATCATCATGGGGAAGGGAGAATAGCGCGACGTGCAACGCGAAATCACTTGTACCTGCCAGCGTATCCCGCCTGCAATGGGGAAAGCGTTCTCAATATGCTCCGAACGACTGTCTTCAACGAAGCCTGAGTGCTCGCACACATGACTTTCGGTAACAAAAAAGGGAGACGAAAAGGACGAAACTACTTTCCAAATATCCATGCAGCCAGCAATAGGCATCAGATGCTAGACGACACATGATGTCGGCTCTCATGATCCTATCATTAGGGCTCATAAGTATAAATGTAATTGATCGAGATGAATGATCGTGCGGCTCATAGTTACTTGGAAGAATACAGACCCTCGATAATGGCGCTTCGACCTCAAACGATGCCGAAGCAAACAGATATATCAATCCACCAACAATCAGCGAGACACGGCAATGCCGATACAGAAAGGGGAGCAGTCGTGGATGAACTGGTCAGGTCAATGCAGGACACCAGTAGCACGAAGAAGTAAAGCCACAGGAAGAGACTAGGCAGAGCTGTAGCGCCATCTCGGGGGGTCTATGATTAGCACCATGCATATATCAAAAGTAACAATAGTATGTCCTTTTGACAACTATCCGCCTCTCGAGTCTATGGCCCACCACGCCTAACACCCTTCTTTCCTTGCCTCTGTGATCCTCCCTCTCCCCGCACTCTCTGCAAGTAGGACCTTAATGTCTTCCGCCCTTACAGAGCGAGATTTTTCAGTGCATTTCTAGCTGCTTATGGACCCCACTCTTTGTATGAGCAAGCCAATAGCGGCAGCTTAGGCTTGAGCACAATCTTCTGACCTGAACAACCATGATACACTATTCTGAACCACTGTCCTCTGGCATCTGTTGTGTGTTTGCAAGTTCCTACGATCCCATTCAGCATATCTTTGGTGTAGTAATGTTCCGCGAAGTATAATGCATACCTCCCCGAGCCTCACTTTCAGTCGCTGTAACTGGCTCTCTTTGATCACCAGAGTCTGATCATCCAGATCTTCAACGATGTAGTCGTGTTTCTCATGGTCGATCTTGAGGATTATGGCTTTGATGGAGGGGTCGCATTCGACGAGGACGCCTGGAGAGTGGTTAGTCGGCGAAGATTTGCAGGAGAAGGTGAGAGTACCTTTGACAGCCTTTGGCATCTTGAAAACCTCAAGTCAGCGAGTTGCCTGAGTCTGTTGTCCAACATTACTTGAGAGGAAGTTGAAGTTCAATATGCCCAATATGCCAAGTGATTAGATGAGATTGTTATTAGCGAGTGCTCTACAATAAGACTAGCGCTATAATAATTTATGCACTTCCGGACCAATTTAGGTCGGCCATATGTTGACCACATGGTCATCCCACGAACACATTCCGCGAGTGGTGGAAAGCAAGATGGTCTCACTCCCAACAAGGGAGAAGTCCTCCTGACTGAGGCCTCTCCTTGACGTTATTTTCTCCACTGTCAATCTGACCAAACACAATACCTGAAACCCTCTCGTACCTTCAACAGCTATGGCGAAAGCTATCGGACAAATGCCATGGCTTCCTCATTCCTATAGCCTTCAAATCTTCTTCCTAGCCTTCCTCCTCCTCACAGGTCTACCTGAAACATTCAGAGTACAGGCTCAATCAGTTCAATCCCCACCTTCCCCAGATGACTCACCACAACCTACTGCCAACCCCAGTAGCATTCTCGCTCAGACCTTGCCAACTGCTGGCTCCCTTCAATCTATGCCGACCTCTACAGATTCCGCCAACTATGCCACACACAACAACAACGACGCCCAGGACAGAGGTGTCCTAAACTACTATTTCCTCCTCCTCGCCATCTTCGTCATTTTCATCGCTCTTGTATACTGGTCATTCGCCCGTCGGCGTCACAAGAGAAACGTCACTTCAAGGAGTGGTCAACAAACTGCACTTGCTCAAGACTTGCGAACATGGCCAGGAAGGAGGATGATGGTGGGTAGATGGGGGGCGTCTGCCGGACAGAGAAGGGCTGAAGAGGGCCTTGATGAGAGGGGAGAGGCGCCGCCACCCTATCTTAAGGAGCCAGAGCCGACACACCATGGTAGTGGGACTGACGGGACGGAGCTACATGATATGTCCAGAGCTGAAGTGAAGCCACCGGACTACAGTGAACGGTCAGTACGGAGCTGAACCTCATCTCTCCCGAAGGCATCTCCACTCTTTTGATATCGACAAAAATCCGGCATGGCTTAGGGCTGCCTAAAAGATCCCACCCGCCATTAAGTACTACTCTCAGCACGACAAGGCTATTGATCGGAATGGACACTCGTAGAATGGCAGGGAAACGGTGACACTGACCGAATGAATGCTCGACTAGGCGGGTAAAGCGCATTCATCTTGATTAATGCCAAAAGTCATTCCCCGCAAATGTTTGGGAAACGAAACATGATGCTTGGTACCAAGACTGTCAACAGATAGAGGTATACGCTCAGGGTGTGCAATTCATTGACAATGGCAAAACTTAGCAGCAATGACTCTGGAATACAATCTTATATGACACGACTTGGGGTTTTGAGGCAGCATTCACGGTAACCTCTGGTGAGACTCATTTCTCGCTTTGTACACATTTCCAACTTCGAAACCTGATGTCCTCTTCTCCTCCTACTGACTTGGTCTTGTGCCCGACTCTTAACGTGATCAGGGTATTGGATACGAGGCACTCCTTCAGCATTCAATCGAAAGCCTTGCCGATGCCTTTCCCCAATCCTCCTTCACCAAATTCCTTTGCAGCCTCATCACCCAAACCGCTGGACACGTCATTCAGCTCGTCATTAGAGACAGCAGGGTTTTTCTTGAGTCGATCCTTCCTATACAACAAGTCAGCCCTTGATTTTCTCTGAGAAATCAAAATCTTTGCCATTGACTTACAAGAAGCCCTCTGCCTGTGTTGCCCCAGCCTTCTCCAGTGCTTTCTCCTCCGCCTTTGCTTCGGCCTTGAAATACTTTTCCATTACAAACTGGATGACATCGTCCGATGCTCCAGACATATAGATGCCACCTGCCACAGCAGCTAGTGTGGTCAGTATGATCAGGGCGATGAGAATTCCGCTCATGCCGCCGGGAGATGAGGTATCGCTGGCCATGTTGGCGACGTGAGTGGGGTTTGGAGATTGAGGAGAGGATTGAGGGTTGTTGTAGGATTTCTGGGAGGCCATGTAGGGTGAGATAATAGCAGGAAAGACGTTAATCTTACAATACCAAGATATTATGATCGCGTGCACAGAAACCTGCTTTGGGCGCAAGGTGACGAAATAGGCTGATAAGATAAGACTACTTTATCTTAGCGTGCACAAGGGTAGCGCAGATCCGGGGTAAATGCTCAAGCCGAGGCATGAATTCAGACCCGCTTTTGTTTCGTTCGTCTTCAACGGGGCTCCTGGAGTATGGGCTACCTACATATGTGTGTTCCAGACAAGCTGGAACAATCCGCCCATCATGATATCCTCCAACCCCGGTGCCCCAAGATGTGAATATTTCAAGCTGACCTACCCTGCCCCTTTTATTGCCCATGTGGAGATCAATCGCCCAGACAAGCTAAATGCATTCATTGAACCGTATGGCTTCTCCTCTTCACAGAAGTCTCCCTTTTATATCGAATCAGCTGACTGAAAGCTCCAGGATGTGGAACGAACTTCCACCACTTTTCTCCCACCTCTCCACCTCCCCATCCACCCGTGTCATCATCCTCTCCGGTGCCGGGCCAAAAGCCTTCACAACCGGTCTAGATGTCCATGCGGCTTCCCAGAATTCAATCCTCGATCCCGACCACAAACCCCTTTCTGAATCAGACAACGAGCCTCCTCTAGATTCGGCACGAAAAGCAACGCACATGCGCCGTCATATAGATTCATTCCAAGCATGTCTTACGGTCATCGAGAAATGCGAGAAGCCTGTCATCTCGGTGTTACATGGCTGGTGTTTGGGCTTGGGAATTGACATATCGCTATGCACGGATGTTAGAATATGTGCCAAAGATACGAAATTCGCTGTGAAAGAGGTGGACATTGGCCTGGCGGCTGACATCGGAACGTTGAGCAGACTCCCAAAAGTGGTGGGCAATGGGAGCTGGATCAAAGACGTATGTCTGAGTGCTCGCCAATTCGGAGCCGAGGAGGCGGAAAGAATGGGTTTAGTCAGTTGGGTAGGTAAGCAGGCAGGGAAAGAAGAGGTTATACAGGAAGCGATGAGGTGGGCGGAGACGGTGGCGGGGAAGAGTCCCGTTGCTGTGCAAGGCACGAAAGAGATACTGAATTGGAGTTGGAATCGCAGTGTCGAAGATGGGTTGAGATATACGAGTGTCTGGAACTCAGCTGCTTTGCAGACGGATGATGTGAAGGCGGCTATGATGGCGGGGATCAAGAGACAAAAGCCGCGGTTTGCGAAGTTGTGATGCAACTCGGAGTTATGGAAGAAACGATAACGAATGCTCCTGAAATATAAAGACTAGGGACTGTGCTGCGAGCATCTGGTGCATCATGTGATTTCAGCTCTCGAAATACGCGAAAATTGCTGGTATCCTCCCTAAGGATAACCCTGGACAAAACAATGCACTAGCTATGGCCCACAGGGACTCAGGGACGTATTCATAGAGTCAAGAAAAAGGGCATGTGTGCATTGGGATAATGAAGAGCCATCTTGAAAGAGGTCATTGACGACTTTGATGGTCTGATATTGAATTTGACACAAAAGTTGACTGAACATAGGACAAATACAAAACAGCGACAGCTTATCCAAAGCGTTCCAAAGCGAAGAAGCAACCGATATATCCACAGTCCGTGAATTTAGTGATACCAATCAAGCTAGCTCAAATGGCAGTATTCTTTCGCCATCTGAATTGAGCTCATCAACCCTTTCCGTTTCAACCTCACAGGATTTATGACATCAAGGACACAAAGCACTTTCTCCAATACTGGTCCCGGTTACCATCATGATCTAATCATGGTGTGATACAGGTAGCTCTTGCGTCCTCCTCTATTGCCTACTTCTTTGTCGCTAATTATCCCTCGACCGCCAAATCTCTGACCGATAAGGAACGAGCGTGTGTCCAGTCTCGGCTAGCATCTAGTATTGACGCGACGAGTAACAAAGCTTTCACCTGGAAGAACGTTTCTTCGGCCTTCGAAGACCCCAAGATCTGGCTTGATGACCTCGGCTTCCACACCATGAGCTTACCGTTGTACACCCTCTCGCTTTTCCTTCCCACTAACATCAAAGGGCTAGAACTCACGGCGGCGCAAGCGCAATAACTCACTGTGCCACCATGCGCTGTAGCCACGGTTCTTACCATCACCGTCGCCATAGCCTTCGAAAGGCTGAAGGTCAGGCCACCGTTCATCATGGGATCCGCTTCTCTGGCTTCTGTATACTATGTCATCCTACAATCCTCTAGAAAAGCCGGGATGAGCTAGTTTGGCACTATCTTCGCCACTGCTGGCATATATCCTGCTACAGCCATCGTTCTTTTATGGCTAATGTCAGCGGGCAAAGGAAACGAGCCACGGCAAACGCGATGCAGATCTCAATTGGCAACCTGGGCGCAGTGCTTGGTACGCAGCTCTACAGAAGTACCGATGGGCCAATGTTCTTCCTCAGGCACGGCTTTGCCTGTGGATGTTCCTGTGCGAATGTACTGGTTGTGGGGACTTTATGGACCATTTCCGAGAAGGGGGAACCCCAGAAGTGATACAGGCGAAAGGAAGGACAAGCTTACTGAACTTGGGAAAGACGAGTAACTGGGTGACGAGGATCCGAGACGGAGATTTTAGACGTGAGTCTAATTATGATAGCTGGCCGAGCATATTTAAATTCATCGGATCACGTATGGAAGACTGCAGACATTTTGATTCTAGGATCTACGAGCGATATTCATACATATATGGTATCTACCTTGGTACAGTCTTGAGCAGTTAGCCTTGGCCAGCTTTGGTCGGCTGCACCGTTGCGGCAGACCTCTCCCTTTGCGCCATCATGCAATGCAATTGCGCCATTCCTCTACCCAGCAGAAGCATTGATATCAGTCTTCCCCAGATTCTGGGGTTATCTTCTGCAGCATGACGATAAGTGCGGATGTTTCGCCGAGTGGGGGTGAACTCAATGCGAGCGAGAAGCGCCCCATTGTTTACCGACATCTTTAATGATAACATTCTGCTGCGTCTATTTATACTCAGTGTTACCAACATATTTTTCAAGCTCCACCTGTATGTTCTCGAAATGGCACCAGGGCTGACAGACGTACTACCGCAACAAATTCCAATTGGCAAGATAGCCGTTCCAATCTCCATCTTCCCTGATGGCATTAAGACCTCCGGGCAACACCCTCCTCTGTATGAAGAGATTAGATCGTACGATGACTTCCCCGGCGAGATAAGCGGACCCACAGTCTGGAATGCAGACGACTACAAGACCAACCCCGAGAGATGGACACATCAGCTAGCAGAGGAGGAGATTGTAGAGTTGAGCGAGGCTGCAGACAACTTCAAAGCTGCGGCTATACCTCTGACCGGAATTTCTAAGGTAGAATAAATCAGACTTATGAAGAGATATATTAGTGTACTCATATGGCTGTAGGACAATTTCCCTTTGCCCAACCTTTCGCATTGGCTGGAGTCGATTCGTAAAGAGCTTATCAACGGGAAGGGATTCATCCTTTTCAAAGGCTTTCCTGTAGAAGAATGGGGTAACCACAAATCTGCCATTGCGTATATGGGGCTCGGAACATATCTGGGGTATTTCGTCAGCCAGAACGGAAAGGGTCACGTCCTCGGTCACGTCAAGGATTTAGGGGAAGATGCGAAGCAGATTGATAAAGTCAGGATTTACCGAACGAACGCACGGTATGCCTCAATTATTCCCATATGGTTTTTCAAAGGACGATCACAGAACATTGACATGAAATAAAGCCAATTCTTCCACGCCGATGACTCGGACATCGTAGGCCTTCTTTGCATTGCACGTGCCCTCGAAGGGGGCGAATCTGATATCGTCTCGTCCCATCACGTGTACAATGTTCTCCGAC
>JAABUH010002399.1_pt1 | contig 18056 bp, 14 predicted proteins | sample 5559121 | NCBI WGS metagenome assembly JAABUH01 (sample SAMN10711871, study PRJNA513364) | rock metagenome | isolation source: Antarctica rocks | place: Antarctica: Victoria Land, Battleship Promontory nord | collected 2015-12-28
ACTTGACGCGATCAGTCTAAGAAATGCATCGCAGACATCAATACAATTTTAGCATAAAGATTTCATTTATTCAACAAGATGATAAAGATGCATGATGATTTTCAGAAGATTAAAAGCATTCTTGTAATTTACATCAGAATTGAACGCATAGATTTTAACATTTATCTGCACTTAAGAAACGTTTTGAACATGAATAGCTTGCGATGTAACTGCAAACAAAGTCATCAAACAGCGAAGCATGTACTTATGCTCTGCTTGAATTGAACGCATCTGCGATTAAGAATGCTATGTAATGTTAACTTCTTGAATTATTGAATAATCATCATGATCACGAAAGATCTTAAAGCAGCAGCAAGAATGATGATGAAAACGAAGCTTCTGAAGCAATTTAAAGTGATTAAAACACTCATTCTCTAACATGCAATCAACATGAACAAATTTGATACATAGTCTTAATCTTATTATTTTGACTGCGTGAAGCAGTCATATAAATAGCAAGTGATTTTCTATCTCAGAGAGTTTTGTTCACTTAACACACATAACATAAAGTTTCTCATGAGTCAATTTAATCAATGTCACAAGAGTGTATAAATTTATTATTATTATTATTTATGTTTCTCTTCATGTTTTTCTTTATGTTCTTCATCATGTTTTTCTTCATGACTTTCTATCAAAAAGATAATGCAAAAAGATAATGCAAAAGCAAAAAACCGGAAAAATTTCTATATTTAACTTTCTTGATATCAAGCTTAAGTTCTTGACAAGTTGAGTGAAATTAATTCAATTCTCAGTTGAGTTGAGTCATGTTAAATTGAAAATATGAGCAATTTGACTCAAATTGAGTTGAAAATGTAAGCAACTTGACTCAATATCAATTTGAATTTAAAATGTTAACTTGAAACTCAACTTGATGATCAGTTTATGTGAAAGATAAAAATCATTAAAGATGTTGATAATATTAAAATGAGTCAAAAGATTTTGTTTTAAAAGATATTTGCATTCAATCAATATAAAGTCTTTGAATGTAAAGTTTGAATAGACTTCATTTTAAACTCTTCATCATTTAAAATCAAATCATCTTTTAACTGTTAAGTTCAATGTTGATAATTTAAATGATGTCTTGAACAAGACATGAATTCTCATTCAAGTTATTGAGTTCTGCACACTGCTCATCTCAATAGACTTTCATGATGCAAATAAATAGTTCTCATAGTGCAAATTATCATCAACAATAGAAGAAAGAAAAAGAAGATATCAGACATCTGCTCTTTGAAGTTTCTCATCAGAAGCATTGATTCGAAAATGCAAGTTTAAATCTGCAAGATTCATAAAAGATTGTGCACAAGCTTCTGAATAAATAATTCTAAAAGATGAATGTGAGATTGTTAAGTTCTTGATAAGACACATTTCATTATCAAGTATAACTTGTGAGAATCTGTAATACTATTGACTGCTGTAATCTGAAATACTGTTGTTTAATGAGTCATAACTTTACTTGTTTCTTTTACTCATCTTTCAACTTTATTTTTGAATGCTTCATCTGCTTCACTTCTGAATCACTTGAATTTACATCAATTATTGTTCATACAGTTGTTGAGTGATTTAGTTTATATTAGGTTCAATTTCTAACAATGCTGATACAATAATGTTGTGATTGTCTTTCTCTTTGACAGCATTGTTAGTTGCAAATATTGTAAAGTTTTGTTGTTATTTTAAAACATACGTTGATTCAAATCTCATGTTGATTCTTCACTGTAAACGTGAAGTGAAATGTTTCTCATTCAAAAGCGAACGTCTGTTAATTGTAATTGAGTTGTTAAGTAATTTAATTTATATTAGATTCAATTTCTAACAACGTTGATACAATGATGTTGTGATTATCTTTCTTTTTGCACATAGACTGATCATCAAGTTGAGTTTCGAGTTGATATTTTGAATTCAACTCGATTCAAAGTCGAGTTTCTCACATTTTCAATTCAACTTGAGTTGAATTGTGCATATTTTCAACTTGATGCAACTCGACTCGACTGAGAATTGAGTCAATTCAACTCAACTCATCAAGAACTCAAGCTTAATGTCAAGAGAGTTAAATATAGAAATTTTTTCGACTTTTGCATTATCTTTTTGCATTATCTTTTTGATAGAAAGTCATGAAGAAAAAACATGAAAATCATTTGATAGAAAGTCATAAAGAGAAACATAAAGAGAAACATAAAGAGAAACATAAAGAGAAACATGAAGAGAAACATGAAGAGAAACATGAAGAAAAACATGAAGATCATTTGATAGAAAGTCATGACAGAAAAACATGGTAGAAAGTCATGAAGAGAAATCATGTAAACTGTTCAATCAAGCTATTTACATTTATCTAATATCTTGTCGAATTGAATCGAGTTTTCAAATCAAGTTGTTGAGTTAAGCTTCTCAGTTTGATTCAAGTTGTTGAATTCAACTTCTCAACTTGATTTGACACTTTTTCAAAAAAAATTCAATTCAACTCAACACTTTTCAGATCAAATACTTGACTTGAACTCAAGTACTTAACTTGACGCGATGAGTTTATTTGCACATCATAAATCATTATTCATCTCACTAAGCATTATTCACGTCACAAGACGTGATTCACACTTTCAGTCATAATGTACATCAAAAGTGATTCATTATCATTTACATCATAAGTCTTTGCTTACATTATAAGCTGCGATGATTCGTTAATCTTTCAAAAAATCTTGTAAAGTTAAGAAATTTATTCGCGACAACTATAAGATTATTTATATAAAAGTTAATTCAAAGTATTGTTAATTTGATTAATAATTTAATTTCAGCTAACTTGATTTTTCAATTTAAATACTTGTATATTATGTATATTATGTTGAATTTCGTAAAATCACAATTCTTTGACATTCATCAGTAACTAGTTAATGATTAAGTGCTCATTATAGAAATATTCGTTGAAAGAGTATTATTAAAGAAAGTGATCTTTAAGAATAAATTTCACAAAAGTTAAAAAAAGTATTTTTCAAGAAGAAATTTCACAAAAATTAGACTGATCACGTCAAGTCGAGTCATCGAGATCGAGTCAAGTTCTCGACTCGTCAAGACTTGATTCAAGTCAAAATTCTTGACTTGAGTATTTGAATTAAGTTAGAAGATTCGACTTGAGTAATTGAATTGAGTTAGAGAATTGAAATCAAGTATCGACTCAAAATTCTCGACTCGACTCGTCAAGACATGAAGATAGATAGATAAATATTCTATTATGACTTTCTATTATGACTTTCTATCATGACTTTCTATCAAATAGCCTTCATGTTTTCTCTTCATGATTCTTCTTCATGACTTTTCTTCATGACTTTCTATCAAACGACCTTCATGTTTTCCTACCATGTTTCCCTATCATAGCTCTCTATCATAGCTTTTCTTCATGACTTCTCTTCATGACTTTTCTTTATGACTTTTCTTTATGACTCTCTATCAAACAGCCTTCATGTTTTTCCGTCATGACTTTCTATCAAATAGTCTTCTTGTTTTACTTCATGACTTTCTATCAAAAAGATAATGCAAAAAGGTAATGCAAAAGCAAAAAACCGGAAAATTTTTCTATATTTAACTCTCTTGATGTCATATTCAATTGCTTATCGAGTTGAGTCAAGAACTTGAATTGAACTCTGACTTAAGATTGATATTGAGTCGAGTCAGAAGATTCAACTCAAGTATTCAAGTCGAGTCAGAAGATTCGACCTAAGTAATCGAGTTGAGTCAGAATGTAGATATGAAAACTCGACTTGACGATCAGTCTAACAAAAATTAGAGAGAATACTCATCAGTCAAATTCTTCAGAATTTTAAAGAAGTACTTGTAAAAGAAGTATTATCAAAGATAGTACTCTTTAAAAGCAGATTTCACAAAAACTAGAGAAATTGCTCATCAGAGAAGTATTCATAAAGAAAGTACTATCAAAGAAGGTACTCTTTGAGAACAGATTTCACGAAAACTAAAGAAAGTACTCACTAGAAAAGTATTACTAAGAGAAGTACTATTAAGAGAAGTATTATTCTCAGTTTTTGAAGAATTTACCTGTGATGAGTACTTCTCTGACGAGTACTTTCTAAGATTCAGCTTGACTGAAGACTATCGACAAGCGAAGATGACTGCTAGTCAACTTGACTCGATCAATGTCAATCGCTAGAGAACAAGAAGATTATGCAGGAAAAAGAGAATAAATAAATCATTCTCTCTTCTGTTTCTCTCATCATCTCTTTCTGTTTCTTCATCTCTTAGAATTCAGTCAGAAACGCGCTTTTGCCTCACTCACTCACTTCATAGACTCAGTCGCTTAAATAGAGTGAGTGCTTGACATCTCAGAGCGACTTTCAGAGCAAATTTTAGCTCTGAAGATCGTCAGAGATCGTCAAGTTTGCTCAAAAACATATAATATATACTCATTCAAACGAAGACGATGCTTGATAGTAATGAGTATTACTCTTAGTTTTTGAAGAATTTACTTTTGCGAGCGTGCACTTCAAGTTAGCCTAACATAGATCATGTTAGACTATTCTAAACTAGTATAGAGCTGATGTTGACACGCTAGCGACCTAGCGTACCTTCGTGAGTAGAACTCACGACGTGTTTTATCTTTCTTCTTCTTTAGCTTTGAACTTCTAGTTAGAATACACTCATATGATCAGCTCTATGCAGACTTATAACATTTATCTGTGATGAGTGCTTTCTTGATGAGTACTACTCTTAGTTTTTGAAGAATTTATCTGTGATGAGTACTTCTCTGATGAGTGCTTTCTCAATAAGTATTACTCTCAGTTTTTAAAGAATTTGCCTGATGAGTCAATCAGTATTCTTCTTCGTTTTTGAAGAATTACTCTTGATGAGTACTTTCTTGAGTATTTTCAATTTCTTGCACAGTCATCACATCTTTCGCAACAACAATGCTCATCGAATTTCATTTGTTATTTTACATTTACTTTTTATTCTGTTTATCTTTTATGTATTTCATATTTACACGTTGTTTCTGATTTTTCTGTACAGCTATGAAAAGAGAAAGTGAGTTATGTTGCAAATACTGTGTGTTGAAAAACAGAATTTCTCATTGTCTGATTGTATTAAGAAAGTTCTTTCTCTCAGAGCAAAAAACTTTCATCATGTGATGAAAATTTTCTGATTCTTCAAGATAGTACTTGACTTGCTCATCTTTAATTAATTTGAAAATAAATCTGATTTAGCTGTATTATTCTCATTTGCAGTTACAACAGCATCTTCGTCAATAACAACATCTTCATTAATCACATCATTCTCATTGATCATATCATCTTCATTAATCATAGTATCTTCACTGATTACAGCATCTTATTCATCAATACTATCAAAGTCAAACAATTAAGTAAGAATCAAAGTACGTTGAAAACGCTCTCATCAAATTTTTCAAACGTGTGCAACGTTTAAGCAAAGTCATACGATCTCTTCAAACCTCAATTTATCGATGTTCAGAATGATGTTGCATACATATTTATGAACTCTTAAATTTCTTTCTGCTATCTTGAATTGATAGACCTTGAATTTGATAAAGCATTCATTATCAGATTGATGAGAATCATAAGTTTAGTAAATGTCAAGAAGTAAGCTGTGATTCAAGCTGCATTCTAAACTTTTGAGTCAATAAGTCTGACATTTTGCATCATCATTGTCTCAATCATATTTAAGACAATAGTCATTGAGAATTTACGTGATTTGTTGCTTGAAAGTGTCTGTGAAACTGCTCATGTTGAAGAATCAAGACATTTGCTTGTATGATGATATAAATGCGAAGTGAGATTAAGAAAAAGTGATTGATTGCAATAATAATTTCATTCGCTCAAGAACTTCATATAGTTTGATTCATGTCTTTTGATCATTCTCTTGAGCAACAACAATGTAAAGCAGCAGATTATCAATGAGTTTGATGTTGATTTTGCTTGAGAAAAGACTGAAATATAGTAAGAATATATCATCATGAAAAGATTTAAACTCTTCTTTGAAGAAAAGAGTTGATGCAGCTGAGAGTAACTGTAAAGTGTCTATAAATCAAAAAGTCAGATCTCTTCTGACTGTCTTGCATTAGCTAGGTTCAAAAGAAATGTACGTTGCACGTACTTCAATTTGCAAAAAGATTCTCATAATTAGCTGACGTAAGAGAGCATTACGAAATCAAAGAAAAGAGATTTTAAAGTATTAGTGATGACATTGATCACGTCAAATTTTCACTAGTTCAAGATCAGTTATCTCATTGAAGATTAATCAAAAATACTGTCATAAAGTAAATAACATAAGTCTCACTGTGATACTCAACATTAATCATTTAACTCGTCTCATTTCTTATATTGTTGAAGTCTCAGTGATTTAAAAGATGCACAACAACTTCTACAACAACGACAATAATCTTCTGACTTTGCGCATATTTTCTTTTCTTTTTCTTCAATTTCTTTATCTAACACAAAAGTGTTTTTAAGCAGATAATTTCTTTCAACTGTTGTGACACTTGACTTTCACATAAGAATTTATAGCTAACATTCGTCTTAGTCGTGCGTGAATTGCTCTTCTTAAAATCATTTACAATCTTCTTTGTCAACGTAGTATCTTACAGCATTGAACTTCTTGAGCAAAGATCAAGATCACAAGTTGACTAGAAGATTAAAAAATGAGAGAAGCACTTTTCTTCATCTTTCATTGAATAGTCTTAAATTTTAAGAGACTTATACTCGTATACAATTATTTTGAATCTACAATCGATTTTGATGAAGCTATAAACTCTTGAGAATGAAAAGTTCTTGATCTGCTAATTCTGTACAAATATGCTTCTTTCTTATTTTTGACTTGTTCAGTCACATCTACTGTATGAAGAGTTGATTGTCTTCAGAATAGAAATGTTGTATAGATAACAATCAAGCTACTCATGCTTGCATCATACTTCTTCTTCATCACATTCGCTTCTGTGAACGACGTTTACTTGTATACGAATATTTTCAGTTTACTATCAGTTTCTGTGATAGTTTTATAACTCATCTCAATACATGAGCTTACAAAGTTAACATCTGAAACTTTTATAAATCTACGTGAACTTGTTCTTTTGAGTCAAGTCAATCAGTGTCTTGAATAATCATTAACAACATTTCAATCTTGACTGCAGTATGCTGAACTTCGTTTGCTTGTTTTCTTATTTGCATTGAAAGTGACTATGATGAGTTCAATTGATGAATCTTATCATTGCATTGTAAAGTGACAGCATACGAAAAAAGAGATTCTTCTGAATGTTTAACAAAGTTGTGAAAAAGTGAGTTGACAAAATCATAGAAATGAGTTACTCATTTGACACAAAAGATGATTTAACTTTCTGTTAATTCATCATGATTAATGATAAGATAAGTGAAAAAGATATGTAAGAAGATGAAATTGAACAATTAACTTATTTTGTCAGCATGTGTACAAAGTTGCAAAGTCAGTTATCAAATGATCTGAGCTGAAAGTCTTGAAAGCATTTGATTATAATCTCAATCATGCATACTGCACTTTTTGAAACTCTTCTTTGAAAGTCAGAAAGTCAGATGACTTTTCTTGTTCAACTATGATTTATCAATTCAAATGTCATGTTTCATGAAGATTTTTATCTTCACTTTCTTTGTATTAAGTCTGCATCAACAAGCTAATTTGAAATCTTTTTAAAAGAATTTCAAACAAAAAACATTACTTTTGTCAAGTTAATAATAAAGAAGAGAGAATTGTGAGTAATTTGAATAAATGTTGTTTACGAGTTCTTGAACTGATCATTTCTAGATTCATATCAAATGCTTATCTCATCTTTATCATTATTTAAGAAACAGTCATTATTTTTGAATTTAAAGTTAAGAAGAAAGTTGAATAATGAGTTAAGATGAGACTGTTCAAATCTTGAAAGCTTGAAGAGAAAGTGAAAACAATGAAAGTAAAAGTAATAAAGATGAAAGACATTTATATTGAAAACTTTGTGTTCAAATAGTTATGCAAGAGATATTTTAAACTTTTATGAGTCATGATTATGCTTTGACATTGAATCTGCTCATTCTAGTAAGATTTAAAAGACGTTCGTGCTTCTGCTCAGTCATTCTAATGCTAAAACCCGACATATTTAATTCAAGAGATTAGCACTCAATTATAGTCATTGATGTGTTGCATCAACATGCATGTCATGTAACATGCTTTGAAACTTTAGCTAAGTTATGATAATTAACTTCTCTGTCTTTACTCAAGTTGCAACAGAGTAAAGAATGTCATACATAAAAACATATGACAAGTTTAAGAACAACGCAGATATTTCAAAACTGAGTTTCATAACATGAAAAAACATTAGTTTGAGTGAATACAGATATCAAGATCAGATTTAACCTTTCAGATACTTCTCACATCTGCTCAGTGTCATGATATACATCGTAATTATATTCATCATTTTTTTATAGTCTGCATCATCAGAAGATGAAGACTCAACTTTCATTTCTTTTACGTTTCAAAAATTGTTAACTTTGAGTGCAAAAGTGTAAAGTGATGTTTCACTTTGTTTTTAATTTATCAAAATCAAGTTTAAATTAGAATTTAAGATGAAATTAATTGATTTGATGTTTATGTGAAATGTGTGAGTTATGAAATGAATGTGAGCAATAGCTTAAATTATCTGAAAACATCATACTGCTTAGATTGATTGCATCAAGTCAAGTACTTGAGTTCGAGTCGAGTACTCAACTCGAAAAGTGTTGAATTGAATTGAAATTTTTTTGAAAAAGTGTCGAGTTGAGTTGAGAAGTTGAATTCGAGAACTTGAATCGAGTTGAAAAGCTTGACTCAATAATTCAATTCGAAAACTCAACTTGATTTGACAAGATATTAGATAGATGTAAATAGCTTGATCAAACAGTCTTCATCATGAAGACTTCATGATTTTCATCATGACTTTTTATTGAACACTCTTCAAGATAATGCAAAAAGATAATGCATTATAATTCAGTCTATGAATTCATAAGATTATGAACTATGATTAGAGCTTAGAAAGTAAGATAAGCATTGTTCGCTAGTTAAACAGCTTTATTATTTTCTTTTCACTTTCATTATCGACATTATTTTCTTTCTTCTCACTACTGATAATCTCATATTCATCATGTTGTAGTTTCTTCTCATTCTTCTTTGCTTCATAACGCATCTCTGCGTCATCGTTTTCTACTATGATGAGATCATTCAAATTAGAATTTATTGCATGTATTGAGTTCTGAATTTCTCGATCTTTAACAGTTGAGAAAGTGATGAATTGTGTTGCAAAATTCTGAAATGCTGTCATAGAACTAGTATCATCAGTCTGCTTTAACTTCTTCAGATCATCATGATGAAGAATTCTTTGTTGTATTAAGTAAACTATAGACGTCATGAATCTCAACATCTCTTTGTCAACATTCAGCTCATCTGTTGTTGTCTTCTAAAATTAATATTAGTTTCTACAACTGAGAGATAATGCATACAGATAATGCATACAGATAATGCATATCTGATTTGATTTTGAAGCAGCTTTCTTCTCTGCAGTAATATTTGCATCTTGCGTCGTAGTAGTTATCTTGCTGAGCTTGATCTTCTTGACAACAATCTCTGTGTTTGCTTTTTGTCTAATTTCTGTCTCAAAACATTCAACTATAAACAGATCAGCGCTTCATCTAGTATTATTGCATTACTGAGATGCATTATCATGAATGTCATTGTTCTTGCGCTCTTGTTCTACTTGATCTCTGACATTGTCTTTCATAACTGTTTTGTCTATCTCATTCACTTCTTTTCAAACATTAAATTGTCTTAGTTTGTGTAATCATTTGAATATGATTACATGATCATTGTTCTGTCGCTTGTAGTGTTCTTTGATCTCATTGAATCAATTTTCACCACGATTTCGACTTGTGATAGACTTTGAGTTTACAAATAGAGTGAACATTATCTGTTAAAGTCAGCATTGTTCTCTTGATAATGCATTTGAATAATGCAACAGTATTAATGAAATTTGAGTAGTTCGATAGAATATGAACTTGTAGAGAATTTGGGAAAGTAAGAAATATAACATCAAGTGAGATGAATTAATTTTCACAAAGAATTATTTCTGAACTGTTGAACAGAGTGAAAATTATCTGTTAAAGTCAGCATTGTTCTCTTGATGATGCATTTAAGTAATGCAATAGTATCAATGAAATTTGAATGATTTGAAAGAATATGAACAGATAGAGAATTTTGAAAAGTAAGAGATAGTTCATCAAGTGAGATGAATTAATTTTCACGAAGAATTATCTCTGAATTGTCAAACAGAGTGAAAAGTATCTGTTAAAGTCAGCATTGTTCTCTTGATGATGCGCTTGAGTAATGCAATAGTATTGATGAAATTTGAGTAGTTCAATAGAATATGAACAGGTAGAGAATTTTAAAAAGTAAGAAGAAAACTCATCAAGTGAGATGAATTTGATTTTGAGTGCAACGAGAAAAAATTAATTATTAGAACTAACACTTATTTAATAGTTAGAACAATTTATTTTTCACTTTTTCATTTTCATTTTTCAAACTATTTCTTGAATAACGCTTCAAAAAATAACACATTCAGATTTTAATAAAACATTCAAAAAATTAATTCTTGAATTTTGATATCTTGATAGACATCATACATCAACACTATGACATGCAGCAAGCATAAAATCGATAATGCATACTGATAATGCAATATGACTTGTTTATTGCTGACAAGTTGATTTTTAGCATGTGCATCAGCACGTAAGAGCTGAATGAATTCAACTGACAGTTATGTTATCAAAGAAATAATTTTAGCTCTTGAATCTACTAAAAAGATAATGCACATGAGTAATGCATTATTGACTGACATGCTAATGCTTTGCAACAGAAAACTAAAAGACGCTACAAATCAGAAATGATTGCATTGCGCAAGATTTGAAAATATCAGAAGTCAGTCAAAAATCTCATTTTCAAAATGATTTTCAAACGACTTGTGAGAAAGATTGTGCACGACTGTGCTTACACAAATATGCTATCATACAACTATTGCATTCTGCGCTCTGTCTTGAATGCTCTTCAAGAAGTCACTGAAGACTTTATGTGCTTTTTTATGAAAAGTAAGTGCATTACTCTTTTGCATTATCACTTTTGTTGTAGAATTTTCATTGACATTTTGCTCTATGCAAACATCAACTTGACAATAATTCATGTCAAACACGTCATCATTCAAGATAAAAATATGAGATTTATGAAGAATCTCATGATGAATCTTGATGTCATGTTTTTCAAGACAGACTAGAAAAAGTCTGTCTTCTTCAATTAGATAGACAGTGTAATTCTTGAAATCACATTCACATTACTTTTGTGCATTATTCTTGTGCATTGACTCGATTGTACTTCTAATAAGTACTTGTTCTAAATGCAAGACTTTTAATAAATGAAATGATATTGCAGATCTATGAATAAATCTGCGTCAGAACAGTCTTCAAAGATACTTGAAATGAATCAGCAGACTTGTTGATCTCTTGATCATCATTCTTCTCTCTGCAATAAATATTTCAGAGCTCAGTAATAGTCTCATCTGAATTCAAATTCATAGTTCGATTGTAATACTTCATCAGCATTATTTATTTCATCGTTTTCAAATTCATCTGTGATCAATTTCATCGACATACTCTTTTAGCAAGACTGAAAGTTCGCTCAATATTTATTGAGAATATTGAACATGAAAGAACATCTTTAATCATTTGCATCAATCTAGAAAAATTTGAAGTATTGTCTTTTCAAAATTGTCATGTTGAACATTTCTCATTTATAACATCAGTGCAAAGATATTAATCATCTTTGTCTTGAAAAGAATGAGCACACTGAGATTGTCAAAGCAATGATCTTCTAACAGTTGCAACAAACTACAAGATCATTAGTAAATGATCAAATGCATTATCATAATGCATTATCTCATCAGCATCACTTCTTGCTCTTTATGCTTCTGCTCTCAAATCGACAGTTGAATCTTCATAGTAATAATGAAAATATTCTTTGAACTTTATCTTGTACTTGATCTCATAGTAAACAGACTCTTCATCATGATCTGTATCTTCATTGTCTTTGTTGTCTCAAGTCTTGTAAATATTTAGCTTCATTGTAGAATTTAGAATATTTGCAAGATTATATATTGTTTCATTGCTGTCTTCAATCTTGACATAATACTTTGCAAGTTTGATTGAGACTTTTTTGCAAGTCTTTACTATAATAGCACTTGATGAGCAAGTACTTCTTCTTATATTCTTTTCAATCTGCTCAAGATGATTGAAAAGTGCATCAAATATTTGAAATCTCAAGTGAATATCTGCATTAGTTGTTCATGACACTATTAAAGTGCATTCGTAGAAGAAATTTAATAGATTGTCAACAAGCAAAATCATGAATCACTCACTTTCATCAAGTTTGATCTTTGTGATCTTGAAATCTTCGCAGTATTTCTTTGTTCAAAGATCAACAAATTCACGTAGTTAATATGCTTGACGAAGCATCAAGTACATAGAATTTCAACAAATGCAAATATCTTGTATTAGTTTTCTAGATCTTTTGTCATTCTGCTCTTGAAAAGCTTTGAAGTGAATCAATCGCTGAAAAAAGTCATTGACAGCTATCGTCAAAGCACAAATCTAATTTCATGATTAATAAATGCATTACTTTTTTACATTATCATTTGAAGCAATATCTTTTTGATCACAACAGATAATTCTCTGCTTGTTTCAATATCTTGCACTTGCTCATTCTTTAATTGAGCAATAACATTATCAACTATTGTTTTTGATTCAAGAGCTTGAATAAAATCTTGAGTCATAAGATTGATGATGTGAGTCAAGCAATTAATGAAATTCTGTGTTCTGTCTCATTGAAACTCGTGATGACTCATGATCTTTTCAAGTTTCTCTTTCAAGATACTATTATTGCTTGCATTATCAATAACAATCTTGAAAAGCTTGTTCTTAATAACGTAGTTCTTCAGAATTTTCATTAGCTTCATCATCAATTGACGATCGATATGCTCAATATCGAGAGACGTAAATTCAATAAGATGTTCACGAAACTGAAATTCAACATTGACTCAGTATATCAACACTCTCAAGTACGCTACTCTTTAAGAACTAGATCACACGTTCAAAGCAATAGAGACACGTTGTGACTCTTTAAGATTCATTCTGATCTGATTACAAATCTTCTTATAGTGAGAGAGAATCATAGTTGTTATCTTTGTGCAATGCACAATCTGCAGATCTGAACGAAGCATTTGTAGCAGCTTTCGAAATTGCTCGTTATCAACGATTCAAAAGAGTAAATTCAAGTCAACAAAGATCTTGCATAATTGATTTTCTTAATTTTCTTGATTGAAGACATAGACTAACTCAATATGACTTTTCTTTTAATAGTTTGTTAATTTTGCATTATCAATTTGCATTATCAGATATGACTTACTCGTTCGAAAGTCAGTTCAATCTGTGATTGCAAGTGTTCACGTTTTCGCTCTGTCGCTGTGCAAAAGTCTGATTCAAGATGCTTTTTCATAGCAGACGTGCTAGAACTATCAAAAGCTGTAGAATGATTCATAATCTTATTGCAGATTGTGCATGAGATTTTGAGCAATTCTTCAACTATCGAAGTCAACTGTATAAAGTGATCTCATATATTAAATTGCTTATCGCCTTTGACTTTTTTGAATCAGAGCGAATTAACTATCTTTTTTTGAGTCTTGTTTTGAATATTCTCAACAACAGAGATTTGAGATTATTATCGTAGAAAAGAGTCATCTGTATTCAAAGTTCATTGAACATACTCACTATTCTCTCTTATCTTGAGCTGTGGAAAATTCTGATGAATTTTATTCATTGCTTTTTGTTTAATCTTCTTCTTTTCATAATAATGTGAAAGTTTCATAGAACTTTGATTGAACAGATTGAAAGTTGTCAGTGAACTAGACATTCTGTCGTATTGTAGAATGATTTGTATTTGCAACGTGACAACAGTAGTGATGAATAGCTTGAAGATAATATATAGAACAATGAGTAATGCGAAAAGATAATGCAATTTATTGCAAGAGAACAACAAGTGAACATGTTGTTTTATGTTTCTATTTTTAGCTCTCTTGACGTCAAGCTCAAGTTCTTGACGAGTCGAGTTGAGTTGACTCGACTGCTACTCAGATCGCGTCGAATCGAGTTGAAAATATGCTCAATTCAACTTGAATCGAGTTGAAAATGTGAGCAATTCGATTTGAGATCAATTCTAGTTCAAAATGTCAACTCGAAACTTGACTCGATGATCAGTCTAATACTGCTTTGTTTCTCAATGTTAAACATGCTTTGATAGTCTTAATGTTCTTGATCTAATCATTTAATATGTCATGCTTCATAAATAAATATAAAGTGTCACAGACAAAGACTTGATAATCATTCTTAATTTTTTGAATGATGATAAAGACATCTGCAAAAGAAATTATAATTGAGTGTCAAAGCAACGAGAAAATGGTTTAAATCTCATAATAATACACATCTTTTCAATGCTCAAAATCAGCATGAAACTTTAAAAATGTTTCAAAGTCAACATTTTTGAAAACATGAAGTGAGTCAGAGTCTGAAAAGCAGCGTACAATTGCAGTTTTATCTCTTTTCTCAAGATGATTAATTTGAATGAAACTTGAATAATCAATAATATAATAGACTTGTAGCTTCGCTTCTTCGCTTTGAAATAAACTGTTATTGAGCATTATTTTCGATTGAATGAGTATATATTATATGTGTTTGAGCAAACTTGATGATCTCTGATGATCTTCAGAACTAAAATTTGCTCTGAAAGTTGCTCTGAGATGTCAATCACTTTCTCTATCTAAGCGATTGAGTCTATGAAGTGAGTGAATGAAAGCAAAAGCGCGTTTCTGACTGAATTCTAAGAAAGAAAGAAACAGAAAAAGATGATGAGAAAAACAGAAGAAAAAATAATCTATTTATCTTCTTTTCTCTGCTTAATCTTCTTGTTCTTTAGCGATCAACATTGATTAAGTCAAGTCAACTAACATTCTTCTTCGCTTGTTGATAGTCTTCAGTCAAGCTGAATCTTCTATCAAGCATTATCTTTGTTTGAATAAGTATATATTATATGTGTTTGAGTAAATTTAATGATCTCTGACAATCTTTAGAACTATAATTTGCCCTGAAAGTCACTCTGAAATGTCAAGCACTCTCAAATCTCAGAAACATCGATGCAAAGTATTGAGATTGATGAGAACTGATCTTAATTGACTGATTAAAAGTGACTATCTTTGATGTCTTTTAAAGACATTCAGTATGTAGCTAGAATAAGCTTTAATATATAAATATTAACTGTCTGATTTTCATTTCTTTAACAGCTGAATTTCATTCTCTGAAAGCTCTGCTTAACAAGCTGAAATGATAGCTTCTCAACGAAAGAAGTAATTCAAATAACGATTTTCTATGCTTTGTGTAACTAACGTTCTACGCAGAATCTCGATGACGTGAGTTCATGTATATGAATATTATGAGTCAAACAGAGACATAAGCAGAAATGCAGAAAATCTTGAAAACAGATTAACAAGTGAGTTTTTAACGCTTGCTTCATCGTTGACAACAGCAATAATCAATGTCACTTCTCATCTGAAAGAATTGATTTTGAAGCTTAATAAAATGAGTTGCAAAGAGTCATTCTGAAAAATAATTGAACTTCTAGTTAAATGTCATTGTTTGAAGTCAAATGTTTTATTTGATTGACTTCATGTATACTCGCTTATGCGCAGAAAGTCAGCAAACATCAGACAAAATAATGCATGTCATGTTACTTCTTCAATGATAGATTGATCAAATTGACGTAGTAATAATAACAGTAAATCTTATGTTATAAATCTTTGCTTATGACTCTGATCATCGTCTTGAAGTCTTTGAATTTCAACTATGATTCGCTGTAATGTAAAGTGATGAAACGTTTCAATCTTGATATCAGAATATTCAACATTAATTAAACTGATCATCAAGTTAAGTTTTCATACCTACATTTTAACTCAACTTGAGTACTTGAATTAAACATCTTGACTTAACTTGAATACTTGAATTGAACATCTTGATTCAACTCGATATTAATCTTGAGTTGAGTCAGAACTCGCTGACTCAACTTGAGTCGTTAAGCAATCGAATATGACGTCAAGAGAGCTAAATATAGAAATTTTTCCGGTTTTTCGCCTTTGCATTATCTTTTTGCATAATCTTTTTGATAGAAAGTCATAAAGAGAAACATGAAGATTGTTTGATAGAGAGCTTTGATAAAAGAGCTATGATAGAGAGCTATGATAGAGAGTCATGTCGGGAAACTATGAAGACTGTTTGATAGAAAGTCATGAAGAAAAGTCATGAAGAAGAGTCATAAAGAAGAGTCATAAAGAAGAGTCATGAAGAAGAGTTTTGAAGAAAAGCTATGATAGAAAACATGATAGAGAGCTATGAAGAAAAGTCATGAAGAAAAGTCATGAAGAGAAGTCATGAAGAAAAGTTATGATAGAGAAACACGGTAGAAAGTTATGAAGAAGAATCATAAAGAGAAGTCATAAAGAGAAGTCATGAAAAGAAGTTATGATAGAGAAACATAAAGGCTATTTGATAGAAAGTCATGATAGAAATTCATAATAGAAAGTCATAATAGAATATTAATCTATCTATCTTCATGTCTTGATAAATTGAGTCAAAAATTTCAAATTGATACTTGATTTCAACTCTTTGACTCAACTTGAATACTTAAGTCGAACATTTCAACTCAACTTGAATACTCAAGTTAAGAATTCTGACTTGAGTTAAGTCTTAACGAGTTGAAAACTCGATTTGACCTCAATGACTCAACTCAACATGATCAGTTTAACATCAATGTGATGTAATTATAAATTAATGAGATAAATTTTAATGATCTTGACTTTGATTATTTTGTTCTTTAGATTTGCTGATCAGCTGATCAGATTTAAGATTGAAGTTGAATATTTAACTCTGATGATCAAGAAGCAGAACATAAAGTAACTTCTTTTTACTGTATTATAAATATCTTTGATGAATGTTGCTAAATCTGATCAAATATATCTGACTGCTGAGTGATTAAGAAAAATCTCGCTATATTAGAAGCTCAATAACTTGCGTTGATTGATGAAAGTGTAATTAGCTAAGAAAATTCATTAGCAATAGTACTGAACTTCGCTTGAGAAAGCAAATCAGCTAGACGATTTTCATGAATTGAAATTCACAAAGCATGTATGCAGATATCATGTGCAGTCGTCAGCAAGACTATTCATCGCAGATGCAGCATTGCTTCTTCGTACATGAAGATCTTGTTTATGTCAACGACAACAGTTACATTGTTATCATATATAATGAGATTGCATCTCGCAAAAATGAAAGATCATGCTGTCAAAGCATGAAAAATCATCGTTATTTCTTTGACATTGATATGCTTGTTATTCAAGCGTATGTTAAATCAATTAGAAAATGCTTGACTAGCAGTTGATGATAAATCAAGATGATGCAGATAGTAGTTTTTCATGTCATGCAGATTTAAAACATTGATTCAGAGATATAGAAAATGTCTGAATTCATGCTTATGAAGCAGATGTACATCATTTCACTTTGAAAGAAACATCTTTCATCATAGTAAATCTTATCACATTAAATAATTGATGCGTTGCTTACGTAATTTGATGATGAGTAAGTTGTTGAACAATTGTATGAGAAAGATTCTTTCAGAAATCATGATTTTTGTAGCAAATGATAGAAAGTTTAATAGTGTTTATAACTTCTTGTATGATAAAGAGATTTTTGTAAGCATGCTGTTAACGAGCTGAATTATCTTCTGATGTTTATCAAATGATAAATAAGTCATTATATTAATTAAATTAAGCTCAATGTTCAAAAAGATGCATGTGATATCAATAAAATTCTTTTTAAGATTAACGTTAAATT
>JAABUH010002400.1_pt1 | contig 18054 bp, 17 predicted proteins | sample 5559121 | NCBI WGS metagenome assembly JAABUH01 (sample SAMN10711871, study PRJNA513364) | rock metagenome | isolation source: Antarctica rocks | place: Antarctica: Victoria Land, Battleship Promontory nord | collected 2015-12-28
AGAACAGAACAGAAGAACTTGTCAAGATATGAGTCTAGACAATTGCAGAGTACTGAACGAAGTACTCTGAAAGAATGATAGACTGTGAGTTTCTCAGTCAATGATCACTCAACTGATAAGAAAAGCACATTATCTTTCGATCAATGATCATTCTGATATGAATTGAACGTTAAACTTGTTAAGACGATCATATTGCTGATCGAAGATGAAAATGATAATCAAACGCTACATTCAAAACTGTTACGTTTGCCGTAGGTCAAAAGCATCAAAAGATCGAATCAATGAACTATTGAAGTTATTGTTTATATCTGAACAACGATGACAAGACATATCATTGAATTTCATTATTGATTTATTGAAAAGTGATGAAAGCAACGCGATTCTGACAGTGATAGATCGATTGTTTAAAGAACGTCACTATATACTCTGTTGATCAGATGACGAAGAAACTTTCGCTGAACAAACAGTCAAGCTGCTGCTGATATGAATCTTCAGAACTCATGAGCTATCAAGATCAATCGTGTTCGATAGAAGTTTACAATTCATATCGATTGTCTGAAAGTCTTTATGTCTGAGACTTGACATTAAGATGAAACTATTCATCAACTATCACTCACAGATCAACGATCAAATGAAAAGAGCGAATCAGAATGTAGAATGATATTTACGAAGCTACTGCTCATACATGCAAGATGACTGATTCATCTGACTATTTATGACTGAATTCGTTGATAACAATGCTATTTCGTCATCAATTGAACAATCAGTGTTCTTTCTGAATAAGAGCTTTCACTCTCATATGAGCTTCGATTTGAATTCAACTGAATATGAGATCACTTGAGCTAGAATTCAAGCGAGCAAAGCAGAGAATATATTTAAAGACATGAAATGATCATTAGTGTTGATCAAGCAGACATTAGCAAGAGTCAGAGTTACAATGAAGAAACAAACTGACAAGCATCGAAAGAAAATGATTTACAAGATAGATGACATGATGTTTCTGAATTCTAGAAACATTACGATCGCAAGATCATCAAAGAAGCTGAATGATAAAATGCTAAAATCTTTCAAGATTCTGACTGAGATCAAACATGCATATCGACTGAAACTGTCATCAACAATGAAGATTCATTCAGAGTTCATTTCGAATCTGCTACGACTGAATTCGAAAGACTCTCTGAAAGAACAACGAAATGAGTCGTCTGATTCTATAGTGATAGATGACGAGAACAAATGAGAAGTGAAGAACATACTGAACTTCAGACACTATAGAAGACGACTGCAATATCGTGTCAATTGAAAAGACTATGACGTTGATCTACATTGATACAATGTCGATGAAAATGAGTTCAAAGACTGCTCGAAGATCATAAATGACTTTCATCAAAAGTATTTGAACAAGTCAAGTTAGAAATCAACTCAACAAGAATTGATTGATTGAACTGCAGCAATGAGAACATTACTAGATGAAGAAAGAAAGTAATGTTACGAGCATGCATCTCTGATATTTCTGATTAGTCTGATTAGTCTAACATAGACTAGTATAAAGCTGTGAGTAGAGCTGTTGTTGACACGCTAGCGATCTAGCGTGTCTTCGTGAGTAAAACTCACGTCATGTTGCATCTTCTTTCTACTTCAGCTTTGAACTTCTAGTTAGAATACACTCATATGATTCACTCTATGCAGACTCATAACACAATGTTTTTCAACTTTTCTCTTACAGATGTGAAATTGAATGAGCATCAAGATATTGATTGCAGTCTTTCATCAAGATTCAACAAACTTGTTAATTTCTCAATGATGACAATCATTGATCAACTTTGAAAGAAGATGAATAAGAAAAAGCAAGACTGAATTGACAATCATTGCATTGAAATTAAGTCTCAACTCAACGTTAACAATTGAATGATGAAAGTTCATTGACTCAGAGTACTTAGCACATTCTTGCGTCTTGAACAACTTTCAGAGACACAGTCACTTGCATTTTCTGAAGTAGAAGACTGAGATAAAAGATATGTTCATTTTGAAACAAATCATCTCTACGACTTGAAGCAAGTTGAATCTCTTTATGAGAAGCATATTCTTAACATTATCTTCAAAATGAACTGTAGCAAGATCAAAGTAATTAACATGCTCATCAACGATGTCTGAGACAAGAACGAGAAAATTGTATTCTGTATCATGAGTTCTACAAATGCACTTGTTCTTTATTGAGTAAGTGACAAAGTCTCTACTTTCTGTTAATGTTGTTCTTGAAAGTTATCACATGCATCGCGAAAGAAAACATGTTCAACATGATTACTAATGTTTAATTATGTAATACTTTCAACTTGTGCTTAAAGTCTTTGTAACTTTGATAACTTCAAAATTGATCAAATCTAGAATGATGAACATAGTGTGTTTATTTCAAGAAGATTTGAAAAAACTGCAAAAGTATTTAAATGAAAAGTTATCATGCTTTATCATTGACACTATCAAATTAATCAATGTTGATTACAATTTACACAAGATCAAAAGACTAGTTCAGATTGACTCAGAATAAATAAAGAAAGATCAAGCACAGATCAAGAAGAAAGTCAATCATCTTGAATAACATGAAAAGACTATCACTTATGACTTGCGCTGTGTAGATTCAAGAATCGAGATGCTGATATATGATAGACAGAATCATTGAATGTGTATAATGAAGTTGACATTGAAGCTCAAAATCTTTGAAGATGATGATGTAATCAAAGATGTCGAGAATAACAATGACGATGAAGCGAACGACATTGAAATCAATAACAAGATGAAAGATGATAACTGCGTCTAGATCATACAATCTCATACATGTGCATCAAGAACGTGCAGTGTGTTACTAGTGTATCAGTCTGTATTATAGATAGTTGTACTCATTTTTTCTTCTTTGATATTCATTGATATATTCATCAAAACTTATTGAGATCATGAAAAATTTTATAAAATCAACATTAAGTTCTGTAATTCTTAATAATATTGCAAACATTGCTTCGATGATGCAACAAATCTTCAACGACACATGCAATACTGCTTGAGCATAATCACAGATTCTCATTTTCAATCTCTTGAATAGATTTGATCAAATAGTTCATTAAAGAAATCATGATTATCTAATCAACATTGTGTCTGAATGTGTGCAGATTGACAAAGATTCAAAAAAGCAGACGCAGTATCATTTCATAGATCGACAACAATGTTCATCAATACTGATTTCAGCTATGATCGTTCTGCATTTATGAAACGCAGCAGAGTATAGAAAAATTCACTCATCAATGTAATGAAAGTGTCTGTCAAACGTCAGCGATTTCACAACTTGAAATCACGATGCTTTGAACGAGCGAGCAACATTCATCTCACTTCTATCACATCACTACTATCAATCATGAAAAGAAATAAATGAAAGATTACAAGTAAGAAAAGTGCGCTCTTCTTAAAAATCATGAACGTTAAAGTTTGAATCATTTACATGAAAATTGACACTTGAAAAGTCTTTTCATACTTGTCAGACATTCACACACTGCAGATGATGTAAACGTGAGTGCAATTGATAAAGATCTGAAGTACAAAAATGTAAGAATGTTTTCTCAGAAAAGAGAAGAAATGTTGTTGATGCATGCAAAGAACGTGTGATACTTCATTTATATCATTTTTTGACTCAAATGTTAACTTGACTTCTAATGTTCAAAACTTGATTGTCAGCTCGCTCATTTGCAAATTTGCATCAACACAGATAACTCATGTTCTGTGATAACAACTCACTAAAAGCTCATCATTGTGAATGCAGAAGTTACAATCTGCAAAATCTAAACTCATGAAAGTCATTTGCGAAGATTCTGACTTGAAGAGCGTACTAGTTACAATCATTGCAGCTGATTATCAATAAGATCAATGATGCAGTTGCTTGATTGAATGAGACACAGATGCACTTTGCATCGTCACGATCACAATAGTCGAGTTTTATGATCTTCGAGCGATTGTCATTAAGATATTAAATATGATCAAGAATGTTAAACTCAATAACTTTCATACATCTTGAAGACTACATGTTTCATGACATCAGAGTAAACATCATCAATTCAATGAATCTGTCTCGCAGTTTAATTAATCTGTTTTGCAGTTCAATAAATCATACATCAGTCAAACTCATGAAAATGACAGACTGATTCTCAAATCTCATCTCATTCAAAGCTATGACTTGAATTCAATCATCAAAGTTGCACGTCAGAAGATGAAATGCTTTCTTTGTTTATTATTATATATACAGCTCATCAAGATATATAAGACGTTATCACTTGTATCTGAGTAACTGTCTTGCTCTGCTCATTGTTAACAGAAAGTCTTATCGATCGATCTTATGCTTCGTCATCAATCATGCATCAAGTTCACTAATGTGATGAATCAACTCAATGAGATCATTCTGATCATGCTTCTCAATATCTTCATGATTGCACATGTTTAAATTTTGCAAGAATGTTTTCTTCATATTTCTTGTATGAGATGAAATATGCAAGTCAAAGTTATCACATTCTAACAAAGCTGCAAAGTATCTGTTTGTGAAAGAAATCATCTTTTGCAAGATCTTAAAGCTACTTTTGTCGTGAATTGTAGAAAGTCTGAATATTCTTGTCTCTTCAAAGATAGCAGATAAATACTTGATATGATTGAAGATCTTAAATGTTCATGTCATGCTGATTAATGAACTTTAACATCATGCTCAACATCATCAACTCATGAACATGAGAGAAACTTTCTATCGCTGAATACATTGTGTTTGTTCAAGAACTTGCAAATCATAATATCAAATTCTTAACAGCAATTGCGTTGAATGAAAAGAGAGAATTTGCAAAACAATGACATTATATGATCACGAGAGCAAGATTTTTCTATCTACTTTTCATATAGAGCACATGACTCATTTTCTTCACTGCAAAATGCGATGCTCACAATCTCTTTATATATACTGAGTGTTTCTTGATCTTTGATCTTGCAAGTCAACAAAGATTCTCAATTTTGAAGATTACGTTCAATGTATCTTTGTGATTCAAGTATGATAACAGTTTAATCAATCAAGTCAGTCTTTGACATTCTGTCAATGTGTTCAAAAAGTAGCAGCGTATCTGCTTTAAGATCAGTTAAGCACATGCAGTTAATTTAACTCAAGATTGAAGATTATGAAATGTCAGTTCACAGAATCTTTCTAGCAGCTGTGTCAAACTACTGCAAAGCTCAGTTCTCAGATGAGTGAGATCATTTACTTGCACATTAAGCAAAAACATAAGTCAAACAGACGACATTCACGACATGTTCGCAAATGATTGATTTCGCTTACATCGATATAGCTGACTGATCTCAGATTCATGATTTTGAAAATAATGATGAAACTGCGAAACAGTTAAATGAGTTATTGAATCTGCTGCAGATGATAAATATGTGATTACTCAAGATCTTGCACACTATGACTGAGAACAAGATCATTGAAAATGCAACAACTTAGATCAGATCAGATAATGTGAAATTAATTTAAGATATTGCAAAGAATGTTAACGCATCAAGTCTAATCAGTCATTGCGATGCATTCATAGCAAATAATTTGAACTTTGTGAGGACTGCAAGAAGTCAAAAGTGTTGAAATCATGTTTAAAAACTAATCAGAGTGCGTGTGTGACTAGAATGTTTGATTTATAGAGATAGTTATAACTAAGACTTTAAGAATACAGAAGAAAGAAGATACAAAAAGCAAGAAGAACACGCTCTATATAGTAGTTACTCAGATCGACGTTAATCTCAAAGAGAACGTGTTGAAACACAAGAAAGATGTTGATTTGAAAGATGTTTGCAACACAAAGAAATGTGTTTGTCATAGACATCTGTTAACTACTCGTAACACAAAGAAGTGTGTTTGTCTAGAAGACAATAAAAGCTGATTAGAAGATGCTAGAGAAGAAAAAAGATGCTGAGTCATATCTGAGTCAAATCTGAGTCAGATTTAAATCAGATCTCGACTAGATCTTGACTAGCTTGAATCAATTCTGACGCATTTGTAACATTATCTTTCTCTTCAAAAATTCATGTTCGCATGAATAGAATAAATGAAACGCAAAAATTTTCACTGTTTTTCAATTTAGTGTGACTTGTCTGAATAAAGTTTATGAAATTCAACTAGAACTTCTTTCAAGCTTTTGAATTCTTCTTTATCAACATAGTATCATTCGTTGTTTCAATCTAGTCTCGTTCATTTGATCTTGTATTGTATTTGATCTCAATATCATTTAGAGTTCAGAATGTCATCTATCTTTCAATGCTCATCGTTTTCGATAGTGAGAGATCTAGATGATTCTGAATGCTGTTCTGATACAAGATCATCAAAATAAGAATGTAATAGCTTCGAACTGAACATCGAATGCAGCTGCTTCATGCTTATCGATAAATGAAGATGATAGAAGATTTCAACTTTGACAGTGATTTGATAAAATTCTAGCTGTTTGTCTTTCAAATTCTTACATGATTTAGTTGTCTTTATGTTTTTAGAGAATAATCAAATTCAGTCGTCTACTTTATAAATGACGTTTCGTCTATGTTTATTGATTTGAGCTTCAATGATTTGCTTCGTCTTTTTCAATTGCTGATGATTGAAGATAAGAAACTCTTTCATTTGAATAACAATATTGTCTGCTTTTTTAGCTTCAAGACGTTCATGAATAGTTTCGTAGTCAGTCGTATCTGAATCGAAACTCATTCGTGAGTGAAAACTCTTATTGAAGTAGAACGAAGTCATTGAGATGATCGAGAAGATATTGAAATTCTCGCTGAATTGTATCATTGATAGTCATTTTGCTCAGTCGTTCTGCATGTAATTGCAGTAGATTCTTAGTTCTCATTCAACGTCTTGATTAGCTCATTTCGATTGATCATCGATCTCAGAATGATAAGCTGTTGATAGACTAGCTGTGATCTTGAGTCGCTTGCAAAGACTTTGTCACATGATTGATATGAACTGAAAGTCTCTGTTTGAAACAATAGAACTAGGTAGATCATGAAGTCGATAGACGTTTCATAGCATGATTCAAACCGTTTCTTCGACTGAGATGTCAGCGTCTTTTCAATGACAGAAAACATAGTGATGTTTCTTGATGAATCAACATATGATTGTGCAAATGACGTTATAATCTTTTGATAGAGATAGCTCAGTGATGAAGTTTATAGCTATATTCTTTCAGCGTTTCTGTGAAATCAAGAGAGAATGAAGAAGTTCATTGATGCTATCTCTAGATGTCTTGCTTCGTTGACAGACATGACAGTTTCGAATGTAACGTCTAATCGTTGCTTGATGATCTGATCAATAGTAGAAACGTTGAACTAAATCAATAGTTCTTCGATTGTCAGAGTGAGAGATGAAAGACTGATCATAAATTTTCTTTAGCAATTTCGTATGCATATTCTCAGAAACTCACAGTAGATCTTTTCTAAACAGAACGTCGTCAACAATCTTGCAGTGCTTCAATTCAATGCTATGTAGCTTGAGCTTGTTTTCGCTTATAGCTTGTCTATACTCATTGCAAAGCTCATTCGTTCTATTGACATCTTTTACTCACTGATAGAGATCAACTTCAGATTCAATAGCTAGAATATTTACTTTATCGAGTGTCAGAATAATCTGATAGCGATCTTCAGTACGCTGAGTTGATTCAGAGACGTTGATCAAAGACATTCTGATTAAAGCATCGACTTTAGTATTCATTTTGCCTGATCAAAAAAATGATCTGAAAGTTAAACTTAAATAGAATGTCTAGATAATTGACTTGACATCGAGTTAACTGTTTGTTTTTCATGAAAGTCTTCAAAGTCTGATGATCGATGAACATCTGAATGAGCAACTCAATGCATTCAAGCTCAAGTCTTCAGTGTTTGAAACATTGAATAATGATCAGCAGTTTCTTGTCATAGATGTGATAATTGCATTCAGCGAGAATCATGCTTTTGCTGTAGAAAGCTATCGAGTGAAGAACTCTCTCATCATCGTACTGTGATAGAATTTCACCTTTGACGTAGTCAGATGCATTGATTTCTAGAATAGTCTGTCGTTTTGAATCGAAATGTCGTAGAATTGAGATTGAGCTGACTTGTTTCTTTAAATCATCAAAAGCTTGAACACAGACTTCGTTTCAAACAAAAGACGTGTTTTTTCTAGTCAGCTGAGTAAACGATTTGACTAGCTTCGAGAAGTTCTTAATGAAACGACGGTAGAAGTTAACAAATCTCACGAAGCTCTGAACTTCTTTTAGATTGATCGACGTAGTTCAGTTGACTATGACTTTCACCTTGACAGAATTCATATGAAAACTCTGTTTAAATACTATGACTTCTAAGAAGATGATCTCTTCTACATCAAATTCGCACTTTCAAATATTCATCTGTAGACTCACTTCTTGTAAGCAATTCAATATCATTTTGACATGTTGTCTATGTTCTTGTTGAGTTTTGCTGTAGATCAGAATGTCATCTAAATAGACTTGACAAAAGTCATTTAGAAAGTTTCATAGAACATCATTCATATACTGCTGAAACGAGATTGAATTATTGATAAGTTCAAAGAGTAGCATCTTTGATTTGTATGCTTCTAAAGCGATAATAAAGATAGTATAGTTCTCACTATCAGAATGCATTTGTAGTTTATTGAACGTTGAAATGATATTCAATCGAGTCAGATGCTTGCAATCAACTATTTTGTTGATCATCTCATCTATCAGAGATAAAAAATAGCGATTTCTTTTAATAATAGCATTGAGCTTTTGATAGTCAACGCAGAATCATAAATCTTCATTTGCTTTTAGAATAAACAGAACAAATGAGAAATATGAAGCTTTGCTAGAAGTTATAAATTCTTTGAAAAGATTCTCGTTCAGATATTTCTTTACTTTCTGAAGCTTGTAGAGAGACATTCAATATGCTTGACAGCGAGATGATGTTACGCCACTAGTAAGCTCTATCTTATGATCATATGAATGATGAGACGATAGCTTGTCTGCTTGAACTCGATCAAAAACATCTAGAAAATCTTAATACTTCGATGATAGCTTGACTTTAATATCTTCTAGATTCTGAGTCGTTTCATCAACTGAAAAGACGTTTATGACATTTAGTTCGCATTGAGTATTGTAGATGATTTTTCTATCGATGTCTTCGACGAACATAGCAAAAATCTCGATCTGAATCTTCTTTTTTCATTTTACTAGTGCTTGAAAAGAGACGACGTCTATGTTTTGAATCAAAAATGACTCTTTCTGAATGATTGAAACTGAGTGCTTGAGAATCTTTGAAGCATTGCTATGAGTCGCTGAAGAAATGAAAGTTGATCGCGATCAACTTAAGTGCTTTGTATTTGACGAGATCGAAAAAATAGAAATAGAAATATTTAATTGATTAGAAAATACGATAGTATCATGTCTCATGTTCAATAATATTTTATTTTTGTTCATTCAGAGTTTGCTCAATATAACTTTATGATGCTCGATATCAGCTATCAGCATTGACACAGTCAATTTCTTATGACTTTCGATCGTGAGATTGAGTAGAATCTTATGAGTAATAGTCTTTCTAGCTAACTTCTCATCATATTCTTGTATTAACTTCTCTTTTGCTAGTAATATAAATTGTATTTCAAGTTTCTGACATACTTTATCGACTAGCTTGTCATGTATCAGCGTGTAGACGACGAAATTACTGTCTATCAAAGAGCGAAGACTGAAAGAATTGCTCTGAGAGATAAGAGAAGCATTGATCAGAAATGACTTTTCAAAATAGTTTCTTTTCGATAGAACTTCGATTTGACTGCACAAAAATATGATCTCTATCTCTTCAATAACTCTGAAAAAAATAACTAGTTTTTTGAATCAGAATCTGACTCAGAGTTTGATGTAGATCGATCAAACTCATCATCTTCTAATGCATTGATTCTCGAAGTTCGATCAGAGCACTCTCTAAAGAAATGATCTGACTTATGACAAATGAAACAGCTTTCAGTTTGTAGATCTGTCTTTTTGACGTTAGTCAAAGTCGCGTCACACGATTTTAACTGATCAATGATAACTTCGATCTTTCTATAGAGATTCGATGAATCTCATTTCTCAGCAAAGATGACTTGCTTTCTGATCTTGATCATGAATTTCTTTTCTTTAATGTCATTCATGACTTAATGCTTATTGTTCAAACGAATCAGATAATCACAAATTTCGTTCAGAGATTCTGACTGAATCAATTAACTACTTCAAGCTGCACGAAGATGATAGACTATCTTGTCTCGTAAATCGACAATCAATTGCTTTTCATGATACTCTAGATAAAAGAACAGACGTTGAAACATTGAATAGAAATTGCTGAATTTGCTCTTTTCTTGAGAGAGATTAGCATACTTTCTTCGAAAGTTTGTCTCTTTGTCAGAATCATCGTATAGCTAAGTAAGTTCATTTAGTAGATCATTGATTATTGAACAAGAATTCAATGAATCTCGCTAATGTCTGACTAGAGTGACTTTGACTGCGTCTTCGCTGATTCAAGAATGAATGTAGACTAGTATAGCTTTGTCATTGTTGAAATGATTGACATTGATTTCTAGCTTGTCATGAATCTTTTCTTGTCAATCATTTCAGATAGATTCTTTTTCATCAGTAAACAAAGATGAATTCGAAAGCTTCTGAGATTGCTTGCTGAATGTAAAAAGAATAAAGATCAATGAAGTGACATCTCTAGTCACTCACAGATGATGTTGTGCTTCAGTCAATTTGTTCTGAAGTGTCTGATTCAATTGATTCGATCGTTTCTTTGCTCGATCAATTTTCTCAAAGCGAGTCTTTTATATTTGTTCGCTTGATATCTTGTCAAATAGCTCACAAGCTTTCACATCAAGATCTCGTTGAGTTCAAAGACTGTTTAAATCTTCTAGAAACACTTCTAAGTTTTGTTTGACTCAGTGTTGTAACTGCTTTACATTTTTTATATTTCAGAGAATAAAAGCTTTCAGAGATTCATTGAGAGTCTGAGAGTGAGACACAGAGTGACGACGTTTTCATACGAAGTTGATTCTAAGATATTTTAATATGCGAGATGATAGCTCAGAATAGATGACTGAATCTGCAATGACAGAAGAATAGAGACTTTGATAATTCTCAGAGAGATTTTTCACAAATGATTGAATCATAGCGAAGAGTTAACGATCGAGCGAAAAGCGATGCTTGACGATATGTAGTGAGATCGTAGTTCAAGTTGTTTAATCTTCAAAGAAGAATGTTGCTGATTTGAGAGAGATCTTTTTGATGATTCTCAAGCAATCAAGATCTTAATTTCTTGATTCTATTAATTGATTTGAACGAGCGCGTACTGAATGAGCTGTAGATTCTTTAGCAATGCAAGATCTTAATCTCTTGATTTTATTAATCTCTTGATGTTGTTCTGTCTTTCGATATTGTCGATCATCAGATACATAAATTTCTTTATACTCATCTTGTTGTCAGTCGAGTGAATTTGAATGAGTAATGAGATCAGTATTATGTGATTAAAGAATTCTTAAAGTAATGTTGAGATCATGTCTAGAAACTAATCAGAGTGCGTGCATGACTAGAATGTTTAATCTATAGAGATAGCTATAACTAAGACTTTAAGAATACAGAAGAAAGAAGATACAAAAAGCAAGAAGAACACACTCTATATAGTAGTTATTCAGATCGACGTTAGTCTCAAAGAGAACGTGTTAAAACACAAGAAAGATGTTGATTCAAAAGATGTTTATGACACAAAGAAATGTGTTTGTCATAGACATCTGTTAACTACTCGTAACACAAAGAAGTATGTTTGTCTAGAATATAATAGAAGCTGATTAGAAGATGCTAGAAAAGAAAAAAGATGCTAAGTCATATTTGAGTTAAACCTGAGTCAGATTTAAATCAGATCTCGACTAAATCTTGACTAGTTTTAATCAATTCTGACGCATTCATAACAAAAAGTAACGATGAAAATAATGAAATCAATAAAAGAAGAGTTTGAGCTGTTGTTGATATAATGTCAAAGAATGAAAGAATGAATCATTGTTGAAAATCTAGAGTGAGTACAACGATGACATTCATTATAACGACGCTTCATACTATAATTTGTCTATAAATAAGTCTCTGTAAATATATATAATATACATAGATAGAAGAATCGACATATGCGACATAAGCGACGAAAGCGAGATTCATTTCAGCGCATATGAACAAACGCAGATTATATCGAAATGCAGTTCAGAGCATATGAATGAACGCAGATTTTATCGACAAAAGCAGAACTCAGTCAGATGAGTTCACCTTAAATCTCGATTTTATTCAGCTTTAAGCGACAAATGTCTCTTTTGCTAAACTCTAAAATTTAATTCACTTTACAAACTGCGAATGTTGCGTGTATCATCTAAACAATCTTTCACATGCGTTGCAATCATGAGCTTCTTTCTCAGTTTCATCTGATTGATCATAAAGATCGTAATAAAGATCACATCATCATCTTCTGATGCAGTCTTGAATATTGTCTCAAGTTAAAAAGACTCATTTAATGTTCAAATGCATACATTCAAAATCTATGAATTCAAACATAAGCATTTAGCGAATGCATCAAATAAGTTTACTTATCGCAATGCATGAAACATCTTTCTTTGCACATTAGACGCAGCATTGATACATCACTTTTTCATGAAACTCGACATTGCAACTTTGCGTCGTCTTTTCATCATGAAATCTACGTGCACATTTAATGCACATTACTCTGTTCAATATCTCAGAAGCATCAGCACTTCTTTCATTAATTTTCACGACTGAGAGCTGAAAAGAATCAGTAACAACATCTAAACACTGAATACACAACTTATCATTCTTCTATTACTAAAAGTTCAAGACAAGTCAAGTAAGAACTCTGATGCTGAGAAAGCATCAGAACTCATTTCATTGCTCATTTTTTCATTGAAGACATTCAGATCATCATCAGAATCAACAGATGTAATGAGTTTCAAAACAGAAAATGATGTTGCATGATTGCAAGAACATCAAGAATTCAACTTCTTTGCAATGATTTATGATTGTTAAATTGCAGTCTCGATCAAAGAAATTCAGAATAAACATTGCATATCTTGCTTATGTCATCAGCTTTGTCATCAGCTTTGTTAATTTTTCACATCTTTGAAGCTGTTAAAAATCGAGCGCACGTCATTTCAATACTTGAAACAAAGTTTTTCAAGTAAATATTAATGTAATTATTTGTACAAGCAATTCTTTATCAAGTTGTGAAAAAGAACTCTGATACAGAACGAAGATGAGATGAAAAGAAGATGAAGATTGAGAAAAACTGAAAGAGCAATAAACAAATCAATGATCATTATTCACTCTTGTTTATGCTTTATCATCTCAACAACACAATTTAATCAAAAGACAAGCAATGTTTATGCATCATTCACACATGATTGATGCTGTCATCTACGTCAACTACACATAACATATAATGTCATTTACATGCATTATAATTGAAGATGAATCGTTGTTTGATCGAAAGTTTCTTTTTTTCTTTTTTTCTTACAAAGATTTGAAGATTTTTATCAAGAGCTTCTAAAGCGAAATTATGAGTACACGTCATCGTTTATCAAGATAAATCAAGACATTAATTATTAAGATTGAGAATGAACTCACTTAAAAAAGAAGACAATTGTCATGATGAATTGACACATAAAGATTAAATCAGAGACTGAATTGAAAATCAGATCTGAGTTAACTCTGAGACTTTGTGACTTTGTCAAGACATCGTTTAGATCACGTCATATCTTTGACTTAATATGTCATGAGTTATGTTGTGTTCAACTTGACAATGCTTGATAAACTCTCTATAGTTGATCAATTCTCTCAAGTTATCGAAAGCTTCTTAATAATTAGCTCTATCATAATATATACTCATTTTGTGTCTGTTTAGAATATCACATTGTCATATCACTCTTATAGACTTCGTCTATTCATCTAGTAGACTTAATCATTACAACTTGTTTTTAGTCTTTTAAAGCTTTTGAACAGTTTTCAATGCAATGTTTGATACGAAAGAAATTTCTTTCTCATTAGCTCGCATATTGAGCTGAGTAAATAAATAACTATGTAGATGATGAGAAGTGAATGTAGAAAGCTGAAATGAATGTAAACAGTGCAGTAAACAAATATTTTGATGAGATGTTTAAATAAACTTAGCTTCATTAATTCTGAGATGACAGCTTTAATGATGAGTTAAAAGATATGCACATCATTCATCTTTGCAAACACATCATCTGAACTTTGCAAAAACATCATCTCTTGTCACTAAGTTTAATCAGATAATCGTTCTATCTCTGAAAGAAATTTGAAGAAGAACGCTGAAAAGATCACATAAACAATCAATTTTTGATGTGAAAAGCATTTCGTTTTCTTCACTTTCAAGAGCATAATCAAAATCTGAAACATATTTTTTGAATGTTTCAAATCATCTTTAAATTAAATCTATTTATTTACATCTGAAAAGAGATCATCATGCTGTCTGAAACGTCTGCAATTTGATTATCTCTTACTTCACTTCTTGCTTCATCTCTTGCTTCACTTCATTCTCATTCTCGTTCATGTTCTTCATGATCTTGAGAGACTTGTTGAGACTGAGTCATCTGAGTAGTCTTGCATGATGAAAGCTCTTTCATGAGTTTGAAGTCAGATGACTCTCGCTGTGTAGACTCTTCAAAGACTCGCTGTCATCGCTGAGAAATCTCTGATCATACATAATTAAATGAGTCTTATAATTGTTCTTTTGCTTTGACAATGATGAGTTTCTGAATGCATAGTATGTCTTTTGAAGTCATTGTAGCAATAGAAGCAGTGATGATGACAAGTGAAGATGTGATTGACATATCTATCATCTTTTTCTCTTTCATTGTGTGATTCTTCTCTTTCTGAGTCACTTGAAGCAACTTGATGTATCTTTAATGAAAATGTATGTTCTTCAGCTTCAATGTATCATTACTCACTCGATCGTACATGCAATTCTGAATTTCGTGCACGCATATAAATTTCGTTGTTCTTGTAAATGTGCTTGTACAAGTCATGCTCATCGTAAATTCAATAATGAGATGCTTGTATTATTGATACATTTGACGAAGTGTATACGAAGTAACGAAGACAGTGAGATCTCAAAAGATAGAAAGACGAAGTTCAAATGATAAATGAGTCTTTGCTTTCTTAAGTTTCTGAACGTAATTATGATGTTGATCAAGTAGAAGAAGATTCAATTTATCAATGACAATTATTAAGTCATCTGCATCAGATCAGCAAGATTCAATATTATTGAATTCACACTCATTTATTGAAAATTGAAGTTGTTGTTTAACAACTTAATACTCATCTTCAGCATATAAAGTAGCGATGTTGTTGAAGTGTAAAAGTCTGTCGATGTAGCATTTAATGAATTTTCGTTGCTGCAATCATATATGCTTCTTGATGTACTTGCATATGTTCAAATCTACAACGTTGTAGATCTCATTAAGTGCATATCAGATATCAATAAGTTCTTCTTTGCTGAGAGAGTAAACAAGTGCTTTTCAGCACTTCAAAAAAAGTTTAAAGTCTTTCTGAATTGCAAAGAACTTCTTGCAATGCTTCAGCATATTGTTGTTTATGTGTCAGATGCACAAAGCATGAGTAACATGATTGTAGTCTTCAAACATATGTTGTATGACAGATGCAAGAATCTTGTCATCATCTGACAGTATGATTTCTGAAAAAGACAGTACAAGCTTCTTGTACAGTCACTTCAGAGTTTTCATAACTTACACATAATCATTGAAGCTTTTGTCTTTCATGAAGCAGAAGATGACATAGTAAAAGATGTTCAAAGACGTGATGTTGATGATAATCAGAAGCAACATCTTGTACTTATTAATTTTGTAGATACAGTTCATAATTGAAATTTTGAAATTTTCATGAAGAAGCTTCTGCATGCACTTTGAAGTAAAGAATAAAAACTTTAGTTTCTCGTTATAAAGTTTCTTCTTTGACTTCATGTGTTAGATTTTCTTATCATTTAAAACTTTCATTACAGTCTGAGTAAATGTTAATGATTCTAGTGATTGTGCTTTGATTCAAGCGCGCGCGTTTCATATATTCTGAGATTTGAAGATCAAATTTTCTTCATCAAGATCAAGATGAAGTTCTGTCAGAATGAAAACAATGATGCTGCTTTTTCAAATCTTCTTTTCAATTTTTTGTATAATTTCAGAAGTCATAGTTGCTTTTTGATGCACTGAATGAGCTTCTAGAAGAGTCACGAAGTGATTATGCTTGAGACATTTGACGAAAAGATGTCAACAATCATTTTCAGCAATCAAGTTTTCTTCGTTGTCATTTAGCTTCGCGATGACTTCAAAAGAACATTCGTTGCATCTGCTGAAAGTGTGAAAATGATGCTCAAGATCAAAGATCTTTGTCATGTTGACATGATTGCAACAGAGTCAGACTTTCATGATCACGTCTTTCTTGAACTTCTTGAAGCGCTTCTTCATGACGACGTAGTCTTGAAAATCAGCGTGTTCATTGACTGACTTGATAAGAAGCTCAATTGAGCAGTAAAGACTCTTTGAAGAAGAAAGTAATTGCATAGACATGATGATGACGTGAGTGAATAGCAATGAAGATAAAAATTGAAGCGAATATTCAGATAAACAACGCGATGAATTCTGAAATTATCTGATTAGACTTAGTGACGAAGAATGATGTTTTTGCAAAGTTCAGATGATGTGTCTGCAAAGATGAGTGATGTGCATATAGTGATTATCTAAATTAAACACTTACGTCGAAAATGAAGATTGCAACGAACGAACGAACTCAATTAATAAAATCAATAAGAAACAAGAGAGACGAGAGAAGACATCGCTGACAATGAATTCAGGTTCAAGAGAGTGAAAAAGATATAAAACTAATCTAACTACTGAGAAGGTATATGTATACAGAATAGCTGACTAAGCTTGAAGACTTCATTCACAATTCTCGATTGATTTGTCATTGCTTCAAGCTCGCAAAGTCGAGAACTTGTGAGATTACTGTTGGTCGATTTGTCATCGCAGAATTTCTTCGATGAGCATGTTAAGACAAAGAAGTAATGAGCATTAATAGGCAGCATGGAATTCTCATGGAAAGCATTATCTTTGACATCTTTTCAATTTCTCAGTGTCACTCAGGGCCGCCATGGAGACCGTTCTAGTCATCGGAGCAACTGGAAATATCGACGTATCAGCCGTCACGGCTGCGTTGCGCTCCAAGCGCAACGTCTTGGCCATTGTCCGCAACCAAGATTCAGCCGGCAAACTCGTCAAGTACATTGGGTCGTCCGACGGGATCACTTTCGCTGAAGCCAATGTTCTCTCGGACTCGGGGGTAAAAGATGTTGTTGATCAAGTTCGAGCGGGCAAGCTCCCATCTTTTCAGCATGTGTATTCCAGCGGTTGGTTACCCATTATACTCACGAGTCAACGTTCGCTACTGACATTTCAATCAAGTTGGCGGCGAGTACACTACAACTCCCCTTCAAGAGATCACCACCAGCCAGCTACGCTCCAACTTTAACATCTTCTTCGAAGCAAACTTCTGTAGGCCCTTTCAATCCTTAAGTGGACCCGACACGTTCTAACAAAAGACTCGCAGTCGCCTATCGGGATAGTATCGGCTATCTGCTCGAACAGAACAATTCTGCGAGCACATGAACTATTTGTACTGGGTCGCAGGGCGACTTAGCAACCCACCCGGTGCCGGCCATGACGCAAGGCGCCTTGTTCCCAATGGCCACGGCCGCCGCCCGTGAGAACGAGTCCACGAACGTCCGCTTCAATGAAATTTACCTCAGGTACCGAGTCGAGGTGGATGAAGTCGCTGCCCAGCATGGGACAACGAAGGCATCGGACTTTGGGAAAGTGTTCGAGTTAATCCTGGCCAATCCCGAAGTCCGCAGTTCGCGCGTTCGGGTCGACGA
>JAABUH010002402.1_pt1 | contig 18048 bp, 28 predicted proteins | sample 5559121 | NCBI WGS metagenome assembly JAABUH01 (sample SAMN10711871, study PRJNA513364) | rock metagenome | isolation source: Antarctica rocks | place: Antarctica: Victoria Land, Battleship Promontory nord | collected 2015-12-28
CGCGCCGCCGCGCTGCAGCCGCGCGCTCGCGGTCTGCCGCAGCGCCACGGCGGCCGGCGCGGCTGCGGCCGGCGCGCTGGCGCGCTGCAGCTCTGGCGCGCAGGTCAGCGGCGTCCCCACGGAGCCTGCCGCGAGCGGCGCGATGGCCTGCGGCGCTGACGCGGCGCGGGGCGCAGCCGCAAGCGGCGCGCTGGCAAAGGACGGCGCGGGTGGCGCGGCCGGCACGGCCGAGATGTGCTGGAGCTTGCCGCCGGCGCTCCAGCGCAGGTATGCGCGCTGCGGCGCGCGGTACACGTGCCTGAAGGAGCCGGCCCACCAGGCGCGGGCAGCGGAGTCGCGGAAGACAAACCTGACCACCTGCAGCGCGCCACGCAGCGTCAACGCACCACAGCTCCACGCCTCCACGCAGGAACTGCTCAACGACACGTGAGAAGCTGGCTGGGGCAGGCCGCACGACAGCCGCTGCTTCGGCGCGGGCTGCGGGCGCGCACGCGGTGGCCCTTCCGGTAGATGCGACCAAATCCATAGACCTTTGCGACCACCAGGACCAGTGCCTTCTTCGCCAGCCACAGCGCCGCAAGCTTCCCCACCAGCGGCACGGGCATGGCCGGCGTAGCAGCGCGGCCTGCCAAGCAGAGTCAGCGCTGCGTGCTGAGGTGGGTGTGGTGCCCTTCGGTGGTGGCTTATGAGCACAGACTCCTCAGCGGAGTTGGAGTCTGTACTCAGTACGGAGTGTACTGTGTGTTTTCCACGCGGAAGGTGGCAGGCCTTTGATGTTGCACACCCGGTGACCGCCCTTAACAGGGCGAGTTACGGTAGGTCACAAACTACTTTTCTTTTTTGCTGCTGAGTGCGAAGGCTGTGACGGCTGTTACGTGATCCAGAGCTTGCTTGTATACATACAGGAGGGTGTAGCGCTGCTGGTGCGTCCCTGTTCGCTCGTCTGGGCATGCAGCTGAGGGACGCGCAGAAATAACTGCTGAGCATGTGCGCTGATGCCTGTATCAGCTGCGTCAGCCTGTGTATGGGCTGCGGGCAAAGTCGTAGCCCTGGTCCTGCATCCCCTTGTAATGGCTTGCAAGCAGACAGTCTGGCTTTCACATGGAGCACTTTATCAACCCACTGCGTGTTTTTTGCACTTGTGGACGCAATGTAGCTTTGGCTGAGCTCAAAACGAGCAGGTGCCGGGGTGCAGGGCGTGTGCGCTGTGAGATACCCAGGGCAGCTGGGGGCGACGGGCGGCCCAACTGCGTGCCTGCGGCAGCGGTTGCTGCCATGGCAGCCTCCAGCTCGCGCCTGATGGCGTTTTGGAATCACCCGGCTGGGCCCAAGACCATCCACTTCTGGGCGCCCACGTTCAAGTGGGGCATCACGCTGGCCAACATTGCGGACTTCTGGCGCCCGGCGGACCGCATCAGCTACCCTCAGCAGTGCGCTGTGACCGCGACGGGCATCATCTGGTCGCGCTTCAGCACGCAGATCACGCCTGTGCGCCACCCAGCCTTGCTCTGCCTGGCTGTGACCGTGAGGGGGTTGGCTGTTATATGCTGAGCCGTACTTTGCTGCCCAGCGCACTATTCATTGTGGCAAAAGCTGACGGCCTTGTGCTGTGCAGGTGAACTACAACCTGTTGACGGTGAATGCTTTTATGGCCGTCACTGGCATTTACCAGCTCAGCCGGAAGCTGCGATTGGATTACGGTGAGCAGCTGGGCTTGGCACCAGAGGTGCCGCTGCCCAAGGCCCCGTAGTGAGAGCAGCAATGCCATATCACATGCTGTTTGTGCTTGCTGTCAATGCTTTAGACACGCTTCACATGGTACATTGTCCAGGCGTTTGTTGCTAGCAACGGGAACACTACTAGCGTCCTGCATGCCATCGTCTGCAGTGTTTGTTCTACACTCTGGTTAACCTCGTGGTGGGCTGTGCTGTAATGCATGTCGAAGGTGAAGCTGAGTTTCCCTTTGCGCAAGGCCCCGCTCCTGTTGTCATACTATCTCTCATGTTGCCGGACTATCTCCATGGGCTCTACTTGATGCTGCTGACCAACATGCCTTACATTGCAGACTCCCTGGGCAGGGCCATGTCTATGTACGGCAAGCAGCGAGGCAGCGCACTACACGTAGTCATCATGCAGGGTGGACACACCTCAGCCAAAGCCAACCCCTGTGTGTGTAACCGCGCACACTACTCGCAAGCATGCGATGAGCCCTCGCCCGCAACGGGCTCCCTGTGCAGTCGCAGAAGAAAGCTTGTGGCCGTACCACACAAGGAACCAATTCCGCCCTGACCGTGCTCACACGCTGTGTGGCCCCGGCCATGTGAAGGCTAGCAACCCGGGAACATGCAATAGTGTCGCGCCTCAGGTCAGCCCAGCGCCAGAGCGGGTCGCCCGACATGTCCCCACTCTCTCTGGAAACCCAACGCCCACTCCCCACAGAAATGCGCATGAGGCCGCACACTCTCGTGAGCGCAGTGGGCCGAAGGTGCGCGTGATCATGCAGCGCACCCCAGCAGTCGCGGCAATGCGGGTAGCGAGGCAAAAGGCCCCGTGTCAAAGACACGCCGCAGAAACTGGGCGGAACAAGAACAAGTCTCAAAGCCTGCAGACTGCTGTCCCACACGAGCCAGGGCCGGGAGAAGCTCTGCATACACACAGACATGCACACTTGACGTGATATGTCCCAGGCCCTGCAGGACCTGCCACAGCGTGCCATGCACGGAGGGCGCCCGCCCACTCCCCACCCCAAGCCCGCAAGGCCCCAAGAGCACTCAGGCGGCGAAGCTGCCAAAGCGGCCACGCTGGACCCGTGCATGAGAGTCGGAGCACGAATCAGTCCTGTGGCGGAACGCCTTGCCGCACGATGTGCACGACCGAGTTAACAAGTGTAGGCAAACAGACAAATTGCTCCGCCAGTTATGTGTCCTCCTTGCAACACCATTCAGCAGGTTGGGTGCCGTTCAGCGAACTCACCAGCCCTGCCGCAACACACACCAGCACACACAAATGCCTGGCACGTATCAGCTGACAAGCTTGTTCGAAACCCACTGTGTACCACAGCCCTCGGCCAGTTGACGTATGAACTGGTGGTGCCGCCCAGCTGCTGCTCACTCGCGCCGGCCAACAGCGCTGGTGAGGCACGCAGAGTGCCGGCGCTACAAGTCGCGCCGCTTGGCACGTCCATCGCGAGCGGCGTCCCATGCGGGCGCCCCAAATACAACAGACATTCGTTATCACGCCGATGGCATCGCTCGGCTGCTGCTATGCGTTAACAAGCTGTCGCTGTCATAAGCGCGGGCCCGCTGCCACCGCGCGCGGCCGCTGCAGCTCCCGCTTGAGGCGATGCGGCACGTATCAGGTCGCGGGTGTGCCGGACAGGCCGTGGCCCGCGCTCGACCAGGCGCTTGCAGCGCCGCCGGGCGGCTGCTCGTAGGCGCCCGCCGCCGGCGCCGGCGGCGCCGACGGCACGCCAGTGGCGCGCGCCTCCTCTGCCCCGCCCTTCTTGCCCATGCTCGTGAGGCCCAGGAAGCCGCCGCGGCGCTTCTGGCCGGGCACGGCCTCAGGCACGTTCGCAGGCGGCGCAAGCGCGGGGTCGGCGGCGCCGTAGCCGCTGGCGGTGGGCGTCGAGCCGTAGCCGGGCGACCCGGTGGCGCCGACGCCGTTGTTGTAGCCGGAGCCGGGCGTGTGCGCTGCGCCGGGCGTGCCCAGCGCCGAGTCGTGCCCGGCCTCCACATCGCGGTTTGGGTACGCGCCATACTTGCTCTCGCCTGACGCGTGCGCATGCCTCGAGTCAGGAGGTGCCTCTAGTGTGAAAAATGTTTGATGGTTGCCGTGGAAAGCAAGCTCTTGCAACTGCTGCGCCGCTGCTGCTGACAGTAAACAATTTACCTGTGCCTCCGATGATGTGCATGTACCTAAAGTAAACTTGCAAACGTCTGGGACGCAGGACTCTAGAGCAGCAGGACAACATGCAACACCACAGTAAATACAAAGTCCCCGACACGTCAGTCAACTGGGATTAGACCAGCAGGTGCGTGGGGTGCGCACCAGCAGCGGTGCCCGCGCCGACGCCGGCGGCGGCGGGGCCCATGTCTGCGCCATCGCGTTTGTCGCGGCCAAACCAGCCGCGGCGCTCAGGCGCGGCCGTGCCCACAGGCGCAGCGGCGGACGTGGGCGTGGCAGTCGGCGACGTGGCCGGCAGCGTCTTGGGGCGCTTGGACGGCATGCCTGCAACACACCTTACTTTGTAAATCTGTAAATTGTCAAGAGTCCAGCGCTGCGCGCTTCCCTGCCAGTCGCATGGCCCTGCAAACATGTTGTATTCATGCAAAACAGCGTCGCAAGGTCTGTGGGACCACGCTCGCGCACGCCAATATTCCTTCCCACAGCTCTTCCTACTCTCCGCGCTTTGAGCGCTGTGCATATAAGCACATCCTGCGGGGGCGCACAGCAGCCCGCGGAGCCGGCGATGACCCACAGCGCGCCAGCGATGGTGCCGGTGATCCAGGCAAAGCCCGGGAAGGGCGTGTAGCGGTCGCGGCCGGGCGTCGTGCGGTACGAGTACTCGCGCGTCTCCACGATGAAGGCCAGGATGTATGCGGCCATCATGCACACGGTGCACACCCTGGCCGCGCGCGCCGCCACTGTCACGCCCGCCGACAAGCCTCCCACGTAGCTCGCAGCCCCGTTGCAAGCCTGCAGGCTGTCTTAGGAAGCCACACGCAGATCTGCCGATCAGCGCACTCCCTGCCGCGCCTCCATGCATGTATGTACAGCACATGTTTTCACAGGAGCCCGCACATGGCATGCGGGGCAACGCCAAACGGGGCAGATGGGACAGGGAGCGGTGCGGAGCGCGCGAGCGTACCCGAGGGGCACGCCCAGCGCGCAAGTGTGCCGCCCGGCCTGGTTGGTCACGGCCACGATGAACTGCACCACGGCCAGCACCAGGCACGCCAGCAGGAAGGCAAAGCAGATCCAGCCGATGACCCAGCACCCGAAGCTGAAGTCCTGCACGCGGGGGGAGCACTGGTGAGACCATGCCTGCTTCTGCAGTTTCGTCTGCAGGCCGCACCCAAGCACGGCAGCAGGCGCTTGGTGCGACCCTGCTGACACGCTGCAGGCTGCTAAGGCGTTGGCGCAGCACTCCGCTTGCCACGTCCTCAGCACTCAGCCTTGAGCGTGATAGCCGTCGCGCACTACCCTTTCTGACGCATATTGCTGAACTGAGCCCTTGCAGACAGCCAAGACAGGCTGTGCATGCACACACCATTTGCTCCGCACAGTGGCCAGGCAGACTCCTACCTTGCACTCACGCAACCTTTCCTGGGACCCCAGCTGCTGTGGAGGTTGTCCCTGGGGGACAACCTCCACAGCAGCGACAGCGAGCCGCAGGACAGCACAGGCCTCTTCAGAGACAGGGCAGGGGCGCGCCAGGAGGGAGTGGTAGCCTCCGGCAGAGTAAGTGGAGCCGAACGTGTTCCAGCCCGCGTGGAAGTCATAGTTCTGCTGGCCCGCTGGGTTGGAAGTCCAGAACACCGCCCAGCGGTCGCCGCGGTACACCAGCGAAATGATGCTGAGAACGGCGATGGCGACCAGCAGAGCTGCTATGATAGCTTGGCACGCCTGCGCGCAGCACGCGCGCTCAGGCGCCGCCACAGCAGTGACCCTTTGCGAAGCAAGGTGATGCGTCCGTCTTGGCGCGAGCAGACGCCGCAGGCGCCCGCGCGCTCGCCTGCTCCCAGCAAGACTTGCAAGCGCTGGTGACATCCACTTGGAAGACGTCAACAGCAATAATCACTTTTACGCTGACCTGGCTGGACCGGTACAGCACTGGCCGGGCCCAACAAGGAAACGCTGGGGTGCACTGCCGAGTGCTGCGAGGCAGCTGCATGCTTGACAGGATGCTGCGCAAAGTCGCTGCCAACTAGTGCTCCAAAACGTGCAAAGGTCCCTGACATGCGCGCACCACGCGGCTCAGGATGCCAAAGCACCCGAGCTCCCGCTCGTGCTGACCGCGCTTGTTGTCGTATGCGTCCTGGTTGCTAGACATCCGCGCACCCATGGTGCCAGCTATGGCGCAGCAGCTGTAAGGTGAGGTTCTTCAAGGCCTGCCTGTGGACGTCTTGTCCTGTGCCTGCGCGATGCTCAACTTTTGAGAAACACGCCGGCGTCTTGCAAGGCTTGCCGCGTCCAGGAGTTGCACACGGGACGACTGCCACTACCGGGGGTGGCTGCATTATCGAGAGGCTAGGGATTTCGCAAGGGTGTGAACATCTGCTTGCGAAGTTGGCACATGAAAATTGCAAGGCGCATGCTAGGTACACTCTCATAAACTTACACGCCCGCCAGGCGGCCTGCAGCCAGTCTCTATTCTGTACTCGCGCAATCTCTGGCCCCGTCTCTCTACAATTTATGGGCGCGTTGCCGCATGTTGCCAGTGTCCCCGGACATATCGGTCAGCACACTGAACAGCGCACCCATCGCTTCACAGTCAGAGCTTAAACGCCTCACTGAGCTCTGCTGGCAGGGCCGCTGCGGCATTCCCGGAACAGCACAGAAACCGCAACAGGAACCAGGCATATGCAGCAGCAAAGGGGGCGTGCAGGGTGTTAAGCCTGCCCATCCATGGCAGCCAGCACACATATCTCAAAGGGCGACTGACAACTCCGCAGCAACGCATGCCTGAGGGTCGCAGCAGAGCAGGCCTGGCTGCATATTATGCCCCAGGAGGAGCACCATCCGGTGCCCGTGCACAGCACGCTCGCAAAGACTCAACACGGCTGATGCGGCAGGTGCCGCCGCCGCTTATGCTCACACTCCAGGCCGCCAGGGCGCACGCAAAAGACTCAAGGCCTTGCAAAGCAACATGCACTCTCTGCTGGTACATCACACAGTCACCCCCACGCTCGCCCGTCACCCTAGGGTCCAGCGGGCAGCAGGGCGCTGTGCAGGCCAGCGGCAAGCACAGCCGCGCCGCATCCACCACGCCGCCCAGTCAGCAGGGTTCTGCAGGTGGCGAGCCCGCTCTCAGGCGCCCGCATTGGTGTACAAACCTCACATGGCCATGCCGCCGTCCACGTTGATGACCTGGCCGGTGATGTAGGCGGCAGTGGGGTCCAGCGCCAGGAACTTGACGACGCCCGCCACCTCCTCTGGCTGGCCGTACCGCCCTGCCAGGGCGCAGCCACTGCTGCTTCGACAGGGCTAGTGTCTGTGGAGGGTAGACTGGACACGAGGCGCGCCAGAGGAGCTCGGTCTGGCCAAGCAGAGCCCTTCTTGGCCGGGATTGCTGTAGCCGTCACGCTGGAGCTTGGTGCTGATGTGAGCGGGACGGGGCAGCCGCCGCGGGGTCGCACCCAGGGGGATGTTCTTCAGGATGGCCGCCTCGTACTTGGGGTCGATCGCGGCTGTCATGTCAGACGCGACAAAGCCGGGCGCGACGGCGTTGCACAGGATGTTGCGGCTGGAGAACTCGCGCGCCACGGTCTTTGTCAGGCCCAGGACGCCCGCCTGCCGTGCACACCCACCGCCGTCGACCTGGTGCTCAGGTAACGGAATGACAGAGCCTTGTGTGCAGTGAACAGAGTGCCATCCCATGCATCATTTGAGGAAGCAGCCCATCCAGCTGATGATGGCACTCGCAATGCAAAAAACCTCAGTGGCCTGAAGCCGGGACGCATTCTGAAGCAGCAGCGCGCCTTTGCGGCCGCGTAGTTGGCCTGGCCGGGGTTGCCTATGGAGCCCACCACCGACGCGATGTTGATGATGCGCCCGCTCTTCTTCTTGCTCATGACCTTTGCCGCAGCCTGCGCCCCGCCGGCAGCACTTACAGGCGCCCGAGCCGATACCTCACAGCTGGCTTTGCAGGCAGGGGCTGCGGCGCGCCTGCGTCGCGTAGAAGACGCCGGTGAGGTTGACGTCGATCACGTCCTGCCACTGCTCTGGCTTCATGCGCACGATGAGGCCGTCGCGCGTGATGCCGGCATTGTTCACCAGCACGTCAACCTGGCCCCACTTGCTCACGGCCTCCTTCATCAGCCTGCGCGCGCGCGCGCCGCGCGTCGGCGCCGGGCGCCTCGCGCGCTCTGCACCGCCAGCGCCGCGCCGCCTGGTCCGCCCTCCGCTCGCAGCATGCTGCTGAGGCAGCGCGCATGCCTCAGCATGGCAGCCTGTGACTGCCTTCAATTCCTTTTCACCCAGCGAGCAGGTGGGTCAACGCTAGGAGTCGGGCAATGCGATGAAGCCCTGGCCTTTGCAGTCCACTCACAGGCATCCCGTGCATGACTGCCGCCAGGGCGCGCCGTTCCATGTCGTCCCTGTTGCCGCTGTTGGCGCCGACAATGATGGCGTCGCCGCCCAGCGACTTGATCTCGGCCGCCACGGCCTCTGCTGCGCCCGAGGAGCTGGCGTAGTTCACAACCACCTGCAGCGGCAAGACATTGGGTTGATGGTCAATCAAGTAGGGCCTGGACGCTTGCTTGAGGATGTCACGAGGGGCTCCTAGCAGGCTATGAGCAGCATGTCTGTGTCATGGCGCCGCTGTGGGTGCCACCCTCTCACGCAGAGCCTTGTCTGCTGTACACGAGCTGTGGAAGGAAAGCCGTCCAAGCAAGGCCAGAGCACATCCTCTGTCTGGCCGGTGAAGTCCAGGGCTGCAGACCGTGTGGCCAAGGCCACTCAGACAGGATATCAAGTGTGTATTTGGGCACAGCACACGGTGTGGGACCCAAGAGTGGGTTGCAGGAGTGATGCGAAGCGAGGCAGCCGGGGGAGGGCCCACCCGCGCGCCGCATGCTCCCAGCGCCAGCGCAATAGCCTTGCCGATGCCGCGCGACGACCCCGTCACGACACACACCGGCCCTTGTACTGCCGCCACGGAGCATGCTTGTCAGGGCCCCGCAGCGTGGCGCATGCAGAGGTCAGCTTACCCAGCCGCAGCTGGGTGCATGCTCAGGCATGCAGCGCAGCAGACAACATGATGCAAGCAGCGCAGGCAGCAAGGGAGCAGTCCTTGCCAAACAGCAGGCACGACATGTCACAGGTTCAACCCAATGTGTGGCTTTGCTCGGTGAGGCATTGGGCGTAGAGCAGGCGCCCGCACAAGCTGCCGCTGGCCCTTGCACACATAAATAACCTGCCAAGCCAAGGCGCACCTGCTGCCGCTGCGGCGGGCTTTTCTGCTTCAGGCGCCTCTGACTTCACAGCCACGCCGTTTGCGATTGCGGGAGCTGCAGACGAGACAACGGCCCTCCGCAGAGCTGGCCGCGACGCGTGTGGTACGGCGCTGTGCGCCGTCAAGGGGAAGGGAGCGCCTGCACGCGAGAAACGGTGGGTCACCGCAGTCTGCTCAGTGCTTCGACAGGTGAACGCTTACGCACGTCCAGCAGTGTGGCAAATCCAGTGACCACGCCGGTGTGCACACCCGCAAGAGACGGTCTGCGGAGGCAGTTGGAGATGCATGCCACGTCGCTGCGTGCTGACTGCATGATCATCTTGGCTGCCATTGCGGGCTTGTGCCTGCAGTGTCTGAACGCGCTGGCCCCCTCTGCCTGTCTCTGCTTCCAGTTCAGCTTTCTAGCCGCATGTCACTTGCCCTAGCTCTTGAGGGGGTTTCCCACATGGACGGTAGCAGACAGGGGACACTAGTCATTGGAGTGCCAGACAAATTTGCAACGCACGCCGGCATGCTGCATTACAAGCTCATCCCATGGCCACACCTGACAAGCATGCCTAACGCTCGTTCCCACACCTAACAGCCTGCACCCCAGTCACACGCAAGTTAAGCGACGCAACAGTCACACCTGGTCCCTGACACTCCCCAACACCGCCCAGCTCACACGCACTGTCCGACCCCGCTGGTGCCCCCCCTACGGCGCCAAAGCCGACCGCTCCTCGGCGAAGCCGCGCAGGAGCCACCAGCAGACGGGCAGCTGCAGGATGCCCAGCCCGGAGATCGCGCCCCAGAACGACTCGGTCGGCATGTGGAAGAAGCGCGCCGTGAAGTGCATGTCGCCGCACACCAGCAGCAGCAGCACCGCGCATATCGCCAGCGCTGCGCGCAGCAACCATTTCCCTCTCAGCGCTCACAGAGGGCGGCGTTTCCCAGTGTGCGACAGTCAGACTTGCAGCATACTGCACGGCACGTTGCCAGTCCAGGCAAGTCGCTGTGCGCATGCAAAGCTCATGCGCTTGCTGGCAGTGCAAGTGCACTGCCTTGCATGATCACCAGTCCACCAGGAGCGCGGCCAGAAGCACAGCAACCGCCGACGTGTGTGTGACACGGGGCGCACCAGCAATGAGGAGCGGGTGCTCAGCCGGGTGGCGGCGCGGCGCGGCGGCGGCGGCGCGGCGCGCGATGTGCGCGCGGATGAGCACCGCCTCGGCGCCGAGCACCGACGCGAGCGACGCGCCCAGGAACACGTGGTCGCTCATCAGCTGCACGGGCGCGGCCGACACGATGCCCGCACGCCACATGATCCAGAACACGCCTGCGCGCCGGCCACGCCTGCCTTGCCGACCGGCGGCGGCGCTGCAATGGTTTTGGGCGCACGTTGCGATGCATGCGATGCGGCGAGGACACATGATGAGGCCCTGGGACGTTGCAGACCCATGCCGCGATTGCACCGGAAAAGGAGCAAGTGCGGTTGCACACGCTACTAAAAGTGCACATGGCGCTGCCAAAGCACCCACTTCATGCCACACCCACTGCATGCAGCAGCCAGCCACTGCATGCAACAGCCGGTCAATCCCTCTGCCAGTGCTGGGCCAGTCCTACCTGAGAGACCACAGTCCTGCAGCCAGGCAGACACAGCATGCTCACCATAAGCTAACCCGCAATTCAGAGCACAACCGCTAAGAGATAGATCGGCAACCGCCGTTCTTTCAAACGAATGGCACTGGTGCAGCGTAACACCTGTGACACTGCCCCGGGCGCACACCAGCCTGGTGCAGGCCGTACACGACCCAGCGCGTGGCCGTCACGCCCGCGTACACGACCACTGCCTCGCCAAACTCGCGCTGCCGCCACAGCCACGCCGCCGGGTCGCCCGCCGCGGCGGTCGCGCCGCCGGCGCCAGAGGTGGCGTCCCTCGCGCGGCCGGCGGGCAGACCCGCGATCGCGCGCACGCGCGCGCCCGGGCTGAGCAGCACGGACGCGGCGCGCAGCGCCAGGATCGGCAGCGGCAGCAGCGCGCCGTAGTGCCGCAGCAGCCGGTCGAACCAGAGCAGCGGCAGCGCTGACGCCGGCGGCCGCTTGTGCCCGTGCACGACGCCTGGCGCAAGCACGCCGGACTGACTTGTTAGCAGAAGTTAGTGGGTTTCAGTGGATACTCTTTGCACACTGCTGGGAGCAACATAGCCCATACACACAAAAACACGCGTGCACTCGGACTCCCAGTGACACGCAGACCTCCTCGGGCAACGTGCGTTGTGAAATTTGCAGAACATGTGTGACACTCACAGAGCACTCTGGTACGGCGCAGGGGCGGCCGTTCCCACAGGGCCTTCCACGTGCCAGGCAAGCAGGCGGCACCGGCATCTACGAGGAGCAGCGCACCCGTGTGCATCGCGAGCCCGGACGCAATCGCGGCCACCCACACCAGCAGCACGGCGGTGAGCATGCGCACCGCGGCCGCCCGCTCGGCCGGGCGCACCACCGGCCCGAGCGCGACCGCCCACGGCGGCCCCGGCGGCGGCGCGGCCGCCGTGCCGGTGCTGGCCACGCCGTCCACGCTTGCGCCGGCGGTTTTACCGTTCGCCCCTGCGCAGACCTGCCGGCTCAGAACGCCAGCGAGCGGTACGCGTAAAAACAAGCTTTGCATGCACCTGCCGATACAAAGTTTCGCGCGTGCGTCTGGTTGACAGCTGGCTGACCGCGCGGCGGCGCGCGCACCTGGCTCCAGCGCCGGCGGCGCGGGGTGCAGCGCGGGGTCGTCGTTGGCGGCCATGCGCGCCTGCTCCGCACGCTGCTGCGCCGCCTCCGCGCGCTTGCGCTGCTTGGTCGCCTCCGCCGCCAACATCCTCTCTCGCTGCGCTGCGCTGACTGGCTGCGCTAGGCTTCGCTTGGCTTTGATGCTAAGCACGTCAAAGCCTGCCCGCGCTGGCCTCGCTGCTCGCTGCGCTCAAGAGCACGCTGGTCTGTGCGGTGTCCCGCCCGGGCAGTCAACCTGGGTGCTAAACGCAAGGCGCGCGGCTGCTCGGAACCACTTCTAGAAAGTACAGCGGTACTGTCACAGATGCTGCCCTGGCCAGCTGCTGACAAGCTGTCTGCTGGGGCCGCTGCTGCACGCTAGGCAGCAGGTGGGGCTCCCAGCGTCATGTGCTCGGCAGCGCTGGTCAGGAGGCTGGCGCGGCCGCTAGCCATGCCTTTTAGACAGCAGGTAGACGAGCAGCGCCACCAGCAGCGCGGCGTTCACGAGCACCACCGGTACGATGTACCTGCACAAGCGCACACAAGTGTCAGCCGCCGGGCGGCCATACACCCGCAGCTGCACTTGGTCAGCTGGCAGCAGGGTGGCGCTTGCGCAACGGCGGCGCCTGCACGCCACGCAGGGCGGGCCTGCGGGCGCGCACTGCGAGTATCACAGCACCTCGGCCCAAATGCACGCGAGCGACCAGTGCGGCCGCTCCTCGTGTGCGCGCAGACACGCAGCCTCTCGGACCGTTGCGCCGCGCTCGGGGTCCAGCAGCGGCTGGCGCTGCTTGGGCGCCTGCATGGACGCACCCCCCGGCTTGCCCTGGTGCAGGCCACACAGCGAGGTTGCTTCCGCCCGGCCTCGTATGACTGGGGACAGCAGCTAGCGGTGCACAAGGAGCCGCACGCGCACCTTGGTAGCCTGAGGACCTGCGCTGTGCTTGAAACTTTCCGGCGTCGCTGGCTTGCGAGTTCCAAACCACTGCTGCTGAGCGCTCATCAGCTGATCAGCTGCAATATAGGTTCGATGTACACTGCACAGTCACGCCCCAATGCAGCGGAGCTGGAAACCTAGATATGGAAACCAGGTTCTGAGGCTGATCTATTGATTGAACTGAAATCAAAGCTGAATGTGGTTTTCCATGGAGTGGAACAAGTATTTTGCAGAGTAATGAACGGACAGCAACATGTACAGGCATCCTGCCCACGACAGGCGGCACAACTGCCGCCAGACCCAACAGGAGACCACTGAGCAGAGGCTCAGCGCTCGGGGCACAGCGCAGGCGGCCCGCGCCCCCACTAGCAGGGACTGCACGTCCTACGAACCCGAAATGAAAGGGACAACACCGCAGCTGGATAGAATGCACACCCACGACCCCTGACACCAACCTTTCCCGTTTCGTCAAACAGCATACCAGCCGCAGCACATGACGCCCGACCCCAGGAAGCCCCCCGCCGACCCGCGGCCGCGCCACCTGCCCCCCCTGCGCGCCGCGCAGGGCTACTTGCGGTACTTGTTGGCGATGTCGTCCGCCGTGGAGCGGTACGCGGTCTGCTGCGACAGCGGCTGCGCCGTGTCGGCGCGCGCCGTCTTGGCGAAGGAGGGGAAGCGGAACTTGGTCTGCGGGTTGGCGTTCAGGTCCGCGCCCAGGGCCTGCGCCCGCGCGCGCGCGCGCCTCAGCGCCGGCGGCTGCGGCGCGGCGCGCAGCGCGACTGGGCGTGCGCGCGCGCTTCCCCAGGCAGGGCGGGCCGACCGCTGCCGCTCGGCGGGTCGGGCTGCTTGCGTGGGGCCAGCCAGCATTCCTCCTGAGCCAGCGCATCATGTCAAGGACAAGCAGGACAGCCGCAGTGACAGTAAGGGGCTTGCATCCAAAGCGACAATAGCTGAACAGCAGCACCCCGCAGGGACACCATACATGAAGCGGTGCATGCTTGAGGTGCGTGAGGGCCAGGGCGGCTGGTGGGCGGGCGCACCGGGGCCGTCGGCGGCGGCGCGCCGTTGCCGAGGCCGTTGCGCGCGCCCATCTCGATGTCGCCATTGCCCGGAGCCAGCATCGCGCCGGTCGGGCCGGCGCCGGGCCGCGGCCGCTGCAGCGGCGCCGCGTCGGCCTGTTTCACGTAGTCGGCCGAGCGGCGGCGCGGGATGCCTGCCGCCCCGCCGCATGCATCAGCCCAAGCGCGCACTAGCACAAGGCCATGCACACAAGCACAAGGCCATGATGGCCCGGATCCCGGGGTCAGGGAGCTCGTAGCGGCTGCGCCGGCTGCACTCTGCGTCGGCCTGCTGGCTGCTGCGTCACGTGCTGACTTGGATGCATTCGTCCCTGTATCAGATCCGGCGATGCTTGCGTATCCTGGCCGTGCTGCTTGGCTCGCACCAACACACAGAGCGTCCCAGCAGGAGGGCCCAGCAGAAGGGGCCCGGCACCATGCTCCCCACCAGGCGGGTGGCTGTGCATGCTTGCTGGTGTGCAGGCACTGGCCGGCACCTGACAGAGCCTGGTCAATGTAGGGGCGGAGGGGGTGCAGTGTGGCACGCAGCGGGGCCGAGGCCGGGCGCGCACAGCAGGAGAGCAGCCCGGTCAGGATCCAGAGCACTGCGGAGCCCATGCCGAGGCCCCAGCCCCAGGTCGGCCACACGGTGTACCGCGCGTTCACGGCGCTCTGCGTGTAGTTGTGCATCAGCAGGCAGGTCAGCACGTAGAAGGCCGCCATGATCGCCGCCAGCAGCAGCCTGGCGGCCCGGCGCGCGCGCTGTCAGGCCGGGCGGGCATGCCGCGCGGTCACGCACGCTCGCCGCTGTCAGCGCGCCTGCTGCTAAACGGGCACCCCCGCACAACCACGCTGCCTCCTGAAGGCGAAACCTGAAGGCACCCAGCTCAGCAACGACACACCTACCAGCCGCGGCACCAACATGCACGCAGCGCGAGCGCACGCTCAGAGGTCGCGTCAGATACGGTGCCGCCGATGGGGCCGCACCCGCCCGGGAGGGCGAAGCAGGCGATGTGCTTGCCCGCCTTGCCGAACAGCGTCATCGCGAGGTAGATGAGCGCAAATATGAACGAGACGCCCAGCCCGCACACCACCACAATGCCCAGGATCCACGCCACCAGTCCGATGTCCTGCGAGCGGGCGCCGCGGCTGCAGCTGTTGCGGCCCAGGCAGTGCAAGCGGGCGTGTGCTTCCCCAGACGAAGTTAAATCAGCAGGAGAGAGCCGCAGCCAGGCAGACTTTGGTCGTGCCATGCACCTCAGCGCAGCGCTCTCATCGCCGGGGGTGGGTGGCCCCAGAGGGGGCTCCCACCTTCAGCGACTGCGCACTCCCGTCGTTGACGGTGAACCAGAGCCAGCCCGTCCTGCCGCGGCGGCACCCCGCTCAGGCGCCTGCCGCTCTTGCAGACTCGCGGTAGCGCACATGGCGAGCGCTGGCGAGCGCCAGCCGCGAGGCGCTCTGGCTGCACAGAGCATGATTGTGCCCGGCGCCGACGCGGGCGGCGCCGCGTGCTCTCCGGAGGGTGCACTGGGGGCGCTGCTCAGAGCGCCGCACGAGATGAGGCCACGTGCTGCGGGGGCGCACTGTATCTTGTATGGCGGGTTATCGCCGTTGATGTAATACAGCCAGGTCGACTGCTTGCCGACGATGATGGACACCGCCGCCAGCCCCGCCGCCCCGAGCAGGAGCAGCGCGATGATGACCGACAGCAGCTGCGCGCGGGTGCGCGAGGCCTGTCAGGCGCCAGGCTGCGGTGAACGCCTCAGCTGATGAGCAGCGCCAATTCGTTGAGGAGCCCACGCTCCCGACCCGTCCCAGAGCAGAGGCTGGCTCCCTTGCCTGTGATGCACCCGCCCCAGTGCCCCATCGCCGGAGGACACGGGCCCTTGCACGGCGCAAGCTCGCCACTGCCAGCTGGCCTGCGCGCGTCAGCGTCGCGCAGAACAACCTCGCAGGATCCTGGGCGTCGGCGCCGCTGTTCAAAAGTGCCGCGGCCGCCAGCGCGCAACCAGGCCCCGGCGCTGTGCCTTTGACGCGACCCGCAGCGCCCAGGTCCTGCAAGAGACCCAGGCGCCCAGGTTCGTATGCGGCGGGGATGGGGCGCACGCCCTTTGCGAAGCACCCGCAGCAGCCGCGCCGGTCGTCATAGTCTCCAGGCACGTCGCGCGTGCCATAGTCCACCTTTCGCCTGGCCATCTGCCCAGCCGCGGCCGACCCGCGAGCCGCTGCGCGGATGCCGCCCGAGCCCGACCGCGTTCCCGAATAAGCCGCAGGTGTCGAGCAGCCTGCTCCGTGCGCTCAATGCAGCTGTTGCCGGGGGGACTGGGCGGCAGAAGCTGCGCCGCGCCTCTGAAGCTGCACTGCGTCGCCGCACGAGTCTTTAAAACGGCTTGACGGCACGACAGCAGCACCCGGCAATCTGCCTGCTGACCACCCGACCCGATCGGCCCAATCTGAGCTGGCTCCTAGGAAGCGAGCTCCTCCCGCAGCTGATTCAAAGCCCTTCTGGGCTGCCTAGCTTGGACCTGGACTATACTATAGTAGAACTGATGGTTGAATTTCTGCGACATTCATGAGCAAGGTCACTGCCTTCCGTACAGACATGGCAAGGCTGCCCAGCTCGTCTCTTCACACAGGCAGATTCTAATGTGAGCAGCACCCTGGACTACTCACAGACAGCAAGCACTTGTGACATGCATGAGTCATGCATTAGATCAGCAAGTCGCCCCACACCTCACATGCAGATGACTCACACGCAGATGCTCACACATGCAGAGTGTGCAGCGCACTCGACAGCCGGCCAGACACACAGCAAAGGCCTGCAGACGCTGCAAGAATGCCAAGGGCCGGAGCGGCCGTGCGCTAGAGCGGGGCAACTGCAGCCCCCTGCCACCCACGCCTGCCTCCACCCCCCACGGGCGGCCTTGCCTGCTAGGCCCCCGCCGCCTGCTTGCGCGCCCGCTTGCTGGGTTTGCCTGGGCGAGCGCCCTCGCCGCCCGCCGCGCCGGCGCCGCGCGCGGCCGTGCCGTGTGCACCGCGCTTGAGCCCAGCAGATCCCGAGCCGCTGCCGCCCGCGCTGCCGGCGGCCGCAGCAGCGCCCGCGCCGCCGTTGCTGCGCCCCCCGGCTCCAGGCCCAGGCTCGGCCGCCGACACCGGACCCTCGCCGCCCGTGCAGCCGCGCCTCCCGGACCCCCGCTTCTCAACCCCGCCTGCCGCGCGGCCCTCAGCCGGGGCGCCCGCAACGGCGGGGCCCCCGGCGCCGGGCACGTCGCGGCACGCCGGCTCCTGCGCGGCGCCGCCCGCGCCCGCGGGCGCCCCGGGCTGCTTGCGCTTCTTAGCGGCTTTGCCGGGGGGCGCCGCGCCTGCGTCCGGGGCGTCCGCGCCCGCGTCTGGCGCATCCGCGCCCGCCAGGCCGCCGGGCTGCTTGCGCTTCTTGCTCTGCTTGCGCCCTGGGGCCGCTGGCGCCTCGCCCGCCAGCAGCGCCAGGAGCCGTCGCAGCTCGTTGTCGGCCTGCCGCAGGCCCAGCTGCGTCGGCGCACGCCCTCGCAGCACAGCTCAAGCGGCCCCTGCTGCAACACGGAGCTGGCCGCACAGCGAGCACACTGCGGCCCCGCCGTCGGGGGCATGCGCTCTTGCCGCTGCAGCCAGTCTGAGCATCCGGTCCCGGCTACCTCCGGAACATTGCCTGGTCGACTGTGTTCTACGTATAGCGCTGGGTGCTGGCGGGACACCCAGTCCCCCCACAGGGCAGCACTTGGGAGCAGCAGCGGCGGAGCTCGCACCGAGGCGCTCGGCCCCGCGCTCGCATCGCCCGGGCCAGACGCCAACACCTGCGACTTGCACGCCCCGGCCGCGGCGCACCTTGGCCGATGGGCCCTTCTGACGCGCCTCCTCCGCGGCCGCGGCCAGCGCGGCGCCGCCGGCCGCGCCCAGCAGCGCCGGCAGCGGCTCGCCCGGGAACAGGCGGCCGGCCGCGGCGAGCGCGCCGGCGGCCGCGCCGGCCGCCGCGGCGCCGCGCTCTGCGCGCGCGAACGGGCCGGCCAGCAGCGCGGCGGCCGCTTCCGCCAGCGCGGGCAGGTGCGGCCGCAAGGCTGCCGCCACCTCGGCCCGGCGGTCCTGCCGGGGCGCCACGGGCCGGGTGA
>JAABUH010002403.1_pt1 | contig 18034 bp, 19 predicted proteins | sample 5559121 | NCBI WGS metagenome assembly JAABUH01 (sample SAMN10711871, study PRJNA513364) | rock metagenome | isolation source: Antarctica rocks | place: Antarctica: Victoria Land, Battleship Promontory nord | collected 2015-12-28
CGGTGGTCGCGGTCGCGGCACAGTGGGGGCAAGGCACGAGCAACTCCTTCACGCAGCGGTCAAGGCCGCTACGCTACCAGAATCCGGTCGTTCCCACCAGGCGTTGTCTGACTTCTGACGCATCCGGCGCAACAGCGCGTTCTCGGCGAGCAGCTGCCCCCGGGTGCGCGCCCAATCCGTCCCCGTCCCCGTGCGGTGCGCCGCCGCTGGCCGCGGCCAGCGATGCCCGACAAGGGCGTGCCGCCACTCGGCAACGATCCCGACGCGCCGACGACGGCACCGGCGCAACCACGTCATGAGCGCCCTCCTCACCGAACGCGCGAACTCCCCACGGCGTGGTGCCGCAGCCCCGCGCAAGTCTACCCCGGCACGACTAGGCCGCACCGGAAATACCGCCTGTCGACGCACCCGGACGAATAAGGAGCCAAGACAGGGGCGGCGCTGCGGGAAATCCTGCCGAGCGTCGAGCACCGCCGCCACAAGGGGTTGAACAACCGGGCCGAGAACTCCCACCAACCCACGCGCGAGCGCGAGCGGCGCATGCGCCGCTTCAAGGACCCGGGGCACGCGCAGCGCTTCCTCGCAGCCTACGGCCCGATCACCTCCCACTTTCGCCCGCGCCGCCACCGTCTGACCGCCGCCGCCTACCGCGAGACCCGCGCCGAACGCTTCGCTGCCTGGCGGGCGGTCACCGGCGTGTCCGCCCTGGCCTGAGCGACGTCGTCCTCCCAACTTTAGCCTGCCCGCTGCGCCCGACCGCCTGCCTTCGCCTACTCAAGTTGACAGTACCCACCTAACCGCTGGGTCAGTTCTACGGCGGAACGTGGGAATTGCAAGACGAGATCTGCACCCTGTAAGTACCGCCCAGTAACGACCCTTGCCACCGTGTTGCTTATATATTCATCATCATTCAACGCCCGGATCAGGTCGTTCATTCGAAAATACCGGCCCGAGAATAGGGAATTCGCGATAGGCACCGGCGACCAAATCGGCGATGACCTGGCCGATCGTCTCAGCGTGCGGCTCGATGCGCGGCCACGAGGTGGTACCGAGCACCAGGATGGCGAGGCGACGACCGGCGAGTTGCTGCTGATACTTGAGTTGCTGATCCGTCGTGACAAAGACTTCAAAACCATCCCGTTCCGCTGCCACAAGCAACGCTCCGTCTGCCAGCGTCGCCCACCCCTGTTCATAGACAGTGCTCACTAAATGGCCGCGCAACACCCGGCGGAGAGGCACGGGGGTGCCCTGATCGAAGAGGATCTTCACGCCGAGGCGGCCGCAGTGAAGAGGCGGGCCTCGTGGTCGAGGACCGCCGCGATCTGCGCGCGGGTCACGCCGGGGAACCACGCCAGGAACTGGTCGACGGTGGCACCGTCGCGGAGGTTCTCGAAGAGCGCCGTGACCGGCACGCGCGTGCCACGGAAAACCCAGGCTCCGCCGACCCGCTCCGGGTTCCGCTCGATCTCGTCCAGTTTGCCCCAGTCTTGCATGCTATCCCCTCGCCGTCGGCACTATCTCGCAGGCTCCCATTATACTAAAACGAGCTTGCGACGGCTCACTTCCGGACGTGCCGATGGAATCAGGCTGACCCTATCTCGTCTATACCATCGATTCTGTACTGTCATCTCGAGTGACAGCGGGTGATTCGGGCTATGGTATGTGACACTCGGCGGATGAATGCGCTGTGTCCGCACGACTATCGCGGCTGCCGTTGGCCGCCGGACATCGTTGTCTACAGGGTATTGTCAGGGTAACTGAAAGACAGCCCGAGAACCGGATTGTGCGATACTCGGGCCATGAATGCACTGACGAGCGTCCCCAGCTACAAGCACCATCGGTTCCCGCCGGAGATTATTGGCCATGCGGTGTGGCTGTACTTCCGCTTTGCCCTGAGCTATCGCGATGTGGAGGAACTCCTCGCCGAGCGCGGCGTCATCCTCACGTACGAGACGGTACGCCAATGGTGCCGGAAGTTCGGCCAGACCTACGCGAACGAATTGCGTCGCCGTCGGCCACGCCCGGGCGACAAGTGGCACCTCGATGAGGTCTTCGTCCGCATCAACGGCGTGACGCACTATCTGTGGCGCGCCGTGGATCAGGACGGCACCGTGCTCGACATCCTCGTCCAGTCGCGCCGCGATCAGTGCGCCGCCACACGGTTTTTCCGCAAGTTACTCACGCAGGCGCGGTACGTGCCGCGCGTGGTGATCACCGACAAGCTGGCGAGCTACGGCGCGGCGATGCGCGTCCTCTTGCCCGGCGTGGAGCACCGCCGGCACAAAGGACTGAACAACCGCGCGGAGAATTCCCACCAACCGACCCGGGAGCGCGAGCGGCGGATGCGCCGTTTCAAGTCGCCGGGCCATGCCCAACGCTTCCTCGCCGCCTATGGTCCCATCGCCGCCCACTTCCGCCCGCGCCACCATCGCCTGACCGCCGCCGACTACCGCCAGATACGTGATGAACGCTTTGCCGCCTGGCGGGCGATCACCGGCACCCCGGCGATGGCCTGAGGCGCAATGACTCCCAGCGGCAGTGCGCCTCCAGGCATCCGCCCGCGATACCACGCGACTTATCTTGACAGTACCCGCGCGAGGAAGTCGCGTCGTGGTTCGCCGACCACGTCGGCGCGCGCTTCGGCGAGGAGGCGATCCTCTCCGGGGCCGGCGCGTGGGTCGACGACGAGCTGAGCCTGCGCGAGCGCAGCCTCGTCGTCGTCGCGGCGCTGATCACCCAGGGCGGTGCCGAGCAGCAGCTCCGCGCCCACACCCGCTGGGCCATCCGCCACGGCTGCACGCGGGCGCAGCTCGAGGCGCTCGCGGCGCTCCTCGGCGTCTATGCCGGCTACCCGCGCGCCGCGCATGGGGCGATGGTCGTGCGCGAGGAACTCGCCAGGCTCGAGGAGCAGAAAGGAGCGGTGACGACCGAGGAGTGGTGACGATCAACGGTCCGGCGCGACGCCCGACGCGCGCCCGCCCCCCGGGACCGGGATGACACCGGCCCGCAACAGGATGGAGGAGACCGGGATGAGTGACCTCGACACCGCACCGCCGACCATGGACCCGACGGCCCCGCCGCCCGTCGTGGGCGACCACGCCGTGGAAGTTGCCGACGGCGTCTTCGTCATCCCGGCCCCTCGCTCGCCGGTCGTCCCCAACATCGGCATCATCGTCGGCGACCGGGCCGCGCTCGTCGTCGATACCGGGCTCGGGCCGCGCAACGGCGCGATCGCGCGCCGGGTCGCCCGGGAGCTCGCGGGCGACCGCCCGCTCCTCGTGACGACCACGCACTTCCATCCCGAGCACGGCTTCGGCGCCCAGGCGTTCTGCGACGCGACGATCCTCTACAACCGCGCGCAACACGAGGAGTTCCGCCGCAAGAGGGACGGATACCTCGCGCAGTTCCGCGGCTTCGGCGGTGCCATAGCGGCGGAGCTCGACGGCGTGGAGTTCGTCGAGCCGCATGTCGTCTACGACGGCGGTGCCGACCTCGACCTCGGCGGCAAGGTGGCGCAGCTGCGGACGTGGGGCCCCGCGCACTCGCGCGGGGACCAGACCGTCTACCTGCCAGCCGAGGGCATCCTCTTCACCGGCGACCTCGTCGAGGACCGCTTCTATCCGATCTTCCCGTTCTTCCCGCCCTATGACGCGGATCTCGACGCCAACAACTGGATCGTGGTGATCGAGGGGCTCCGGCACCTCGGGGCGCGGACCATCGTCCCCGGCCACGGCGCCCTCGGCGACCCGGGTCTCCTGGCGGTGACGCACGAGTACCTGACCCTGCTACGGGCGGAGACGAAGCGGCTGGCCGGTGCAGGCCACGACGTCGGCGAGATCATCGCGATCCTCACGCCGCGGCTTCGGGACCGCTACCCCGACTGGGACCCGTCCGAGCCGTGGCGGATCGCGACCGGCGTGCAGACTTTCCTCGCCCAATGACCGTGCCGGGGCGACACTCGTCCCTCCGATAGAATCTGGCGCGCCGCTGCGAGCGGCTCCTGTTGCGCCCGCTCCTTGCGCAGGACACGACCTGCTCTCCTGCGCTGTCTTTACCACGAAGGAAGGTTTGTCATGTCCGACGTGAACGTGACCGCCGCCGATGCCGGTGAGCTCCTCCAGTTGGGGGCAACGCGGATGCACGTCCTCGAGGACGGCTCGCGCACCGATCACCGGATCGGGGCAACCGTCTCCGTGCTGCCTCCCGGCGTCCCCGGCCCGCCGCCGCATCGCCACCTCATGCACGACGAGACCTTCCTGATCACCGGCGGCGTCGTCCGCTTCAGCATGGGCGATACCCACCGGGATGCCCGGGTCGGCGATTATGTCGTTGTCCCCATCGGGGCACCGCACACCTTCGCGAACCTGACCGATGCGCCTGCCACGGTCGTCACCAGCTTCACGCCCGCCTTCTATGTGGACTATTTTCGCGAACTGGCCCAGCTGAGCGCCCAGGGGCGGTTAACGCCGGAAGAAACCCGCGCGGTGATGCTGCGCTACGCGACGGTCCCTGCCGACGGCGCGGGCCGAGACCGTGGAGGAGCGTAGCACCATGCCGGCGAACTCCTGTCCGGGACCGATGAACGCGGACGCGCCGACGCCGAAGATCCGCGACGGCGAGAGCGTCGCCGCGGTGCACGACGGCCTGCGGGCGGCGATCCTGCGCGGCGCGCTCGAGCCCGGCGGCGTCGTCTCCCAGGCGCACCTGGCCCGCGCGTTCGGCGCCGGGCGCACCCCGCTCCGGGAGGCCCTGCGGATGCTCCAACGCGAGGGGCTCGTGCTCGCCGCGCCCAACCGGCGGGTACGCATCGCGCCCCTGACGGCCGCGGACTTCGAGGGGCTCTCGATCGCGCGCCTCGCCCTCGAGACCGTCGCGGTCCGCCTCACCGTGCCGACCCTCACCCCGGCCGACGTCGCCGCCCTCGAGGGCCAGCTGGCGCAGATGGACTACTACCAGCGGGTCGGCGACCCGCCCGGATTCCGCAGGCCCCACCGCGCGTTCCATCGGACCCTCGTGGCCGCCGCCGGGCCGCGCGTCGACGCCGCGATCGACGATCTGGCCGACCATGCGGATCGCTATCGGGCGCGGTTCGGCGCGTTCGGGAGCCGGGACGACGGCCGCGCGGAACACCGGGCCATCCTCGACGCGGCGGCCGCTGGCGACGCCGACCGGGCCGCCGGTCGCCTCGCCGACCATCACGCGCGCACGATCCGGCTCGTGTTCGACGCGCTCGATCGCGACCGCGACCTCGGCCGGCTGCGCGCCACCCTCAGGGCCGTCGCGCCGGGCGCCGAAGCGGCCCTACCGGACGGCTGAGCGGGGCCGACGCAGCGCGCGCAAACGCGCACGGGAAACCGTCGTGGCCGCGACACCACGCCGCACTGGGCGCATCGCGCCCGCACCGACGGCTTGTCAACGCCGGGCCTGGGCGGGCCGCAAGGTCGCGGCCCGCACCCAGGCCGACGCGGCACTGACGGCCCGGATCGCCGCCGCCCACGCGCGCAGTCGCCGGACGTATGGCGCGCCGCCGGGGTGCGCTGCGCCCGCAAGCGCGTCGCCCGGCCGATGCGGGCGGCGGGGCTCGTCGGCTGCCGCCGGCGGCGGCGCACCCGCACGACCATCGCGGCGCCGACGCATGTACCGGCCCCGAACCGTATCGGCCGCAACTTCACCGCGCCGAGGCCCAATCGACTCCGGCTCGGCGACATCACCTCTGTGGCGACGCAGGAGGGCTGGTTGTACCTGGCGGTGCTGCTCGACGCGCACTCCCGCCGCGTGGTCGGCTGGGCCATGGCCGACCACCTGCGCACCGAACTGGCGCTTGACGCGCTCGTGATGGCCCTCGGGCAGCGCCGTCCCGGCGCGGGGCTCGTCCACCACACCGACCGGGGAAGTCAGTACACCGCCGCCGCGTATCGGGCGCGCCTCGCGGCGCACGGCATCACTTGTTCAATGAGCCGGGCGGGCCAATGCCTGGATAACACGATGGCCGAGAGCTTCTTCGCCACGCTCAAGGCCGAGCTGGTCGACACCCACTGCTGGCCGAGCCACACTGCCGCACGGGCGGCGATCTTCGAATGGATCGAGGTCTGGTACAACCGCCAGCGCCGCCACTCGGCGCTCGCCTACCGCAGCCCCGCGCTCGTTGAGGAGGACGTATTGTTGTTGTCTTGTCCCGCCGCCTAGCGCTACGCTGTCCGTGTAAACGGCTCTCCCTCACTTTCGATGCTTAAGGTTTTATCGCCCGACTATCGGTTCAAATGCGCGACCAATGTGTGCCAAGTGGCAATCTTGGATACCGTCTTTCGGGCGTTTTCAGTCGTCCTGTTAACCCTACAGCGACACTTTGACGTTTGTACTATGCTCCCGCCCCTCCACACTAGGAGAGGAGGCCGCGACCGTACTTGCGCCGCAAGAGTCCAGAACGGGAAGTGTCGCTGTAGGGTTAAGCGCTTCACTATTAAGCATCGAAAGTGAGGGAGAGCCGTGTAAACGGGCTAACCTCACCGATCGGCACCACCCTCGGCGATGCCCTGATCCTCGCCCCCGCGGACGGCCCCTACGGCCCCCTGCTCGACAGCCTCGCCCACTTCTCCGACGCCTTCATGGCCGACCCGGCGGACACGCCGCAACCAGAGCGCGACGCACCGCACCCATAGGCGCCCCCGCACCGCAGCGACGTCAGCGGCGCGGCGGGCTCACCCCGCCAGCGCCTTCCGCAGCAGCGCCAGCAACGCCGCCTGCTCCCCCGCGTCCAGCGCCGCCAACACCGACTGCTCCCGCATCGCCGTCAGCAACGCGCCGCGCACCCGCGCGCCCTCCGGCGTCAGGCGTACGATCTTGGAGCGCCGGTCGTGCGGGTCCTCCGCACGCGCGATCAAGCCCTTCGCCAGCAGGCGGTCGGTCAGGAAGGTCACGCTCGACGGGTCGCAGCAGAGCTGCGCCGCGATCGCCTTCATCGCCGGGGCGGCCGCGTCCGGGTCGAGCACATGGAGCAGATTGGCGAGCGGCACGGTCAATGCGAGTCTTTTCAACGTCGCGCCTAGCTGCGCCTCGGAGCGCTTCGCCACCTCGAAGAACGCACCCAGGAGCTCTTTGCCATCGGTCGCAACTCGCGGCTCAACCATGTCGCCCAATTCGTTTGACACTCCAATACTTGACAAATTCAAGCATATCGTCGATACTCCAATTATTGGATACTTCAAGTATACCAGAGGGGTGCGGTGCCGACCGGTGGTTCCAACCCCCTCTCCCACGGGATGGCGACGATCGCCAGGCAGCAGGCACGTCGACGACCGCACAGGTGTGACCCGCCACCTCCGGGATGCTGAAGCGTGAACATTCGGGCCAAGAGCAAGGAGCGACCGGCGATGACTACGACTGGGACCATCCAAGAGAAGACCGACTCCGCCACTCGCGACACGCCGATCGTCACCCCGCAACCCGCCCTCGACGGGTTCCCGGGACGCGCCGTCTTCGCGACCAAGCGGGGCGGCCCCGAAGTCTTACAGGTCGGCGAGCATCGCGTCCCGCGGCCCGGCACGGACGAAGTCGTCGTCGCGGTCAGGGCCGCCGGGGTGGCGTTCGGCGACATCATGTTGCGAGAAGGGCTGCGGCGCGACGTGCGGCCACCGATTATCCCCGGCTACGACGCGGCGGGCATTGTGGTCGCGGTCGGCGCGAGCGTGACCGACATGCAGCCGGGCGACAGTGTCGCGGTGCGCACATCGGGCAGCACCGGCGGGTACGCGACCCATCTCCTGGCCCCGCGCTGGGCCGCCGTCCCCTACCCGGCGCACCTCGATCCGGCCGCGGTCACGAGCCTCGTGCTGAACTACCTGACGGCGTTCCAGATGCTCACCCGCGCGGCCCCGATCGCCGACGGTGCCACGATCCTGGTCCACTCCGCCGCCGGCGGCGTCGGCAGCGCGCTCCTCCAGCTCGGTGCCCTGCGCGGGCTGCGGATGTTCGGCACCGCCAGCGCCGGCAAAGCCGCGTTCGTCGCGGAGCACGGCGGCATCCCGACTATCTCACCTACCTCCAGCAAAGCGTCGGGGTCACCGGCTACGACTCGGACACCCTCATCCCCGCCCGCCCCGATTGGTACCGCCACGACCTGGCCCACCTGATCGGGCTCCTGGCGGCGGGCGCGATCGCGCCCGCCGTCCACCGGATCTTCCCGCTGACGGACGCCGCCGAGGCGCAGCGAGAACTCGGCACCGGGCGGGCCACGGGCAAGATCGTGTTGCGGCCATAGGCCACCGATCGCGACCAACAACACGTCGCCGCCACCCACGACGATCGGCTAGACAAGGGCATACTCTCCCCCGAAAGCCGCTGAACACGATCGGAGCAGCACGATGACGAGCCCTACACCGGATCGCACCCCGCGCGTCGCCACCCTCGAAGAAGACCACCTCCGGATCACCGTCGCCGGGCGGGAACGCGCCGTCACGATCGTCGGCCCGCAGTCGCCGGTCGCCGCCGCGCCCGCCATCCTCTACTTCCACGGCTCCAACCAGACCGCCGCGAGCGGTCGCGCCTTCACCGGCGGCACCTTCGACGCCCTGGCGCGGCGCGGCGTCGTCGTCGCCTACCTCGACGGCCACAAGCGGAACTGGAACGACGCGCGCGCCTCGTCCGCCTTCGCCGCGCGCCGGGACGGCGTGGACGACGTGGCGTTCGCCACGGCCACGATCGACCGCCTCGTCGGCGAGTACGGCGTCGACCGCGCGCGCATCTACGCCGTCGGCTTCTCGGCGGGCGGGGCGCTGGTGATCCGCCTCGCCCACGCGATCCCCGCGCTCCTGGCCGGGGCCGCGCTGATCGCGGCCACCCAGCCCGTCCCCGAGAACTTCCTGCTCCACGACGCGCCCCCCGCCCCCCTGCCGCTCGTCGCCTTCCACGGCACGCGCGACCCGCTCGTCCCCTACGGGGGCGGCATGGCGAGCCTGTGGGGCTTCCGCCCGCGCGGCCTCGGCCTCTCGGCCCCGGCCACCGCCGACTATTTCGCCGCGCGCAACGGCATCACGACCGCGCCCGCCTCCCGTCGCGTCGCCCCGCGCGCGGGCGCTGGCCGGACCACGGTCGAGCGCACCGACTACCGCCAGGACGGGCACGCGCCCGTGACCTTGTTCACGATCCACGGCGGCGGCCACGTCGTCCCCGGCCCCAGGCGAGCACCCCGGATCATGGGCCGCTCCACCGATCAACTCGTCGCCGCCGATGCGATCGCCGCCGGTTGTGTCAGGATTGGGACGTCGCTTGCTGCTCGGGAGCGCGCAGGGCGGGGCGCGGCCAGCGCCAGCGCTCATCAAGCGGCGGTCAGCGCGGCCATGCCCGCCGCCCAGCGCTCCTGGAAGCGGCGACGGCGTTCAGCGAGCGCGACGGGCTCGCCCGAGCGGGCCTGGGCGCGGCAGTACTGACCCTGCTCCGCGCAGGCCGAGCAGCAGCGGGCGGCCGAGTCGCACGAACCGAACCCGCGCATGGGGTAAGAGCGCTGCTTCAGGCCGCGATGATTCGGAGGATCTCGCGCTCCTGCGGGAGCGTCTTCACCTCGCGGCGCAGCCGCCGCAGCTCCTCGCGCTCGTCCGTCGTCAGGTCGCCGGGCTGGCCCTGGCCCGCGTCGGCGTCGGCCTGCCGCAACCAGTGGCGCAGCGCCTCGGACGAGACCCCCAGATCGGCGGCGAGCGCCGGGATCGATCGGTCGCTCCCCCGCGCGAGACGCACCGCCTCGGCCCGGAACTGGGCTGGGTAGGGTGGGGGAGTACGCGGCATCGGACACCGCCATTACGCGGACCACATCATCACGTGTCCGTAGCAACGGCTCTTCCGCTAATTCCGTGCAGCGTGTGAAACAGCCATGAAAAGTGGAGCGACAGGGCCGAAAAGCGCCGCGCGTAGGCACTACATCGGCGTGTTTAGCCCAGTCTTGGCCGCCGCTGCCCTATTCTTTGACCAGGGTGCACGGAATTCGCGGAAGAGCCGTAGCAACGGGGCAACCCCACAACATCGCCTGTCCCTCCAGCGTCTTCGCGGGCATCCGTGGGCGGGCACCGCCTGTGCTACGACGGGCACTGATTGCCTGCTGATCGTTTGCTCGGCCAGCTGCGTAGTGTTTACCAGGGGAGCACGACCCTGTGTCGATGTGCAGACTCGATGAAGCTGTCGGCATACATCGTGCATTTGTCGGCCCTTGGTGCGGGACGATGGCCAACGACAGGGAAGGGGTAGGGCGAGGGTCGCGGCGTGCGTATGCTGCCCGTGCCGGTGCGCGCAGCCGTCCGCTACGGTACTGGCGGAGGGCTGCGAGGAAGCAAGGCGCGTGGTTCGTCGGCAGGTCATGGCACGGGGCGAAGTGTCGCGCCTCGGGCGAGTGACGATGCGGCGGCGGATGGGCACCGCGCGGGACGAGCGGTCTCGCCGGCTGTTCCCGACTCCCACCCTGTGATCGCGATGATGAGAAGGAGTAATCGATGGCACCGATCTTCGAGAACGACCTACAAGTTCTGAACTACGCGCTGACGTTGGAGCACCTCGAGAATGCGTTCTACAAACAGGTGAACGCCTCGGGCAAGCTGCAAGGGGATGCGGCGAAGTACCTCGCCATCATCGGCGCGGACGAGCAGGCCCACGTGGACGCCCTCACCAAAGGGATCCAGGGCGCCGGCGGCATGCCGGTGAAGCCGCGCAAGCGCTACGCCTTCGACAAGCTGGGCGACCTCGGCACCCAGGCCGGGATCCTGGCCGTGGCGCAGCAGCTCGAATCGACCGGCGTCGCCGCCTACGACGGCGCGGCCCGCGAGATCATGGACAAGACGATCCTCGGCGTGGCCGGATCGATCGTCGCGGTGGAGGCGCGGCACACCGCGATTATCCGCGTGCTGCTCGACCCGAACGCGAACCCGGCCCCGAAGTCGTTCGAGGATCTGCTGCGCCCGGCCCAGGTCGTGGGCATGATCGCGCCGATCCTCGGGCCGGGGGCGGATCAGAAGCCGCTCGATCAGGACGCGCAGGGGGTCGTGGACGAGATCGCGGCCTCCGGCCCGCCGTTCTACCTCGTGACGCCGCAAGAGGCCCGCAAGGGGCCGTCTGTGAAGGATGCCGCGATCGCGGCGGCGAAGAAGCGGGGGATCGACACCACCCCCGAGCCGGTCGCTAAGGTCGACACCACCACCATCCCCGGCCCGGGCGGCCCGCTGCCGGTGCGCGTCTACACGCCCGCCGGGACCGGCCCCTTCCCCGTGATCGTCTACTTCCACGGCGGCGGTTGGGTGTTGTTCAACACCGACGTGTACGACGCCTCCTGCCGGGGGCTGACCAATCAGGCGAAGGCGGTGGTGGTGTCCGTGGACTACCGCCAGGGGCCGGAGCACCGCTTCCCGGCGGCCCACGACGACGCCTACGCGGCCTATCGCTACGTGCTGGCGAACGCGGCCAAGTTCGGCGGCGATCCCAAGCGGGTGGCGGTGGCCGGCGAGAGCGCCGGTGGGAATCTGGCGACGGCGGTCTGCCTGCGGGCGAAGGCCGATAAGGTAGCCCAGCCGGTCTACCAGCTGCTGGTGTACCCGATCACCAACTTCGCCTTCGACACCCCCTCGTACATCGAGAATGCCGAGGCGGTCCCGCTCAACATGCCGGGGATGCAGTGGTTCTTCCGCTACTACCTGTCGAGCCCGCAGGACGGGGCTAACCCGCAGGTCTCGCCGCTGCGCGCGCCGGATCTGAGCGGGCTCGCCCCGGCGACCGTCATTACCGACGACGTGGACCCGCTCCGCGACGAGGGCGAGGCCTATGCCCAGCGGCTGCGCGATGCCGGGGTCGCGGTGAAGAGCATGCGTTACACCGGTGTCATGCACGAGTTCTTCAGCATGCCATTCGTGATTGCCAAGGCGAAGCAGGCGCAGGCGATGGCCGGGGCCGATCTGCGCGCCGCGTTCGGCAACTAGGGGGCGTGGCAGGTGCGGCGGCGCGCAGGTGCTGCGTGCCGCCGCACCCTGACCGCATATGATGATGAAGGGAGTATCTTTGATGACACTGTTGCGCGATCGGCTACGCGGTGACTACTCGCGGCGGACCGTTCTCAAGGGCAGCGCGGCGCTCGGCGCGAGCGCTGCGGCGCTCTCGTTCCTCGGCGCGCCCCTCTTCTCGATGATCGGCGGCCCGGCGCTGAACTTCGGCGCATCCGAGGCGAGCGCGGCCCCGCTGGACAGCGACCTGACGATCCTGAACTACGCGCTGACGCTGGAGTACCTGGAGGCCGCCGCCTACAAGGCGATCAACGACGCCGGCGTCCTCACCGGCCGCGCCGCCACCTACTTCAAGGCGTTCGGCCAGCAGGAGCAGGACCACGTCAACGCCCTCCTCGCCACCATCCCCAAGCTCGGCGGCACCCCGGTGCAGAGCCCGGCCTTCAACTTCTCCGGCGTCCCCACCAACGCCGCCGACATCGTGAAGTTCTTCCAGACCGTCGAGGCGGTCGGCGTCAGCGCCTACCTCGGCGCGGCGGGCAGCATCAAGAACTTCGACGTGCTCGAGGCCGCCCTCTCGATCCACGCGATCGAGGCCGAGCACGCCGCCGCGCTGGCCGACCTGGTCGCGCCCGGGACGAACCTCTTCGCCCCCAGCCCGTTCGAGACCCCACGTACCCCGGACGAGGTCATCAAGATCGTCACCCCGTTCTTGACTGCGGCACCGTCGCCGAGCCCGTCCCCGAGCCCGTCCCCGACCCCCGCTCCGATGCCGGGCCTGCCGAACACCGGCGGCGGCTTCGGCGCGGGCACCCGCGACCTCTCCCGCCTCACCCGCTAGGGACCGCATCTGACCGCTCGGCCTAGCACGTGGCGCGATGACCATGACAGTCATCGCGCCACGTGCTAGGCCGAGCGGTTCGCCATGTCCCCAGGTGCCCAAGTGGCCCGTCGGTCCGCACTCCACGGGGTATGGGGCTCTGTCAACTTGAGGCGAAGGGCCATCAGCGTGCGATACTGCCGTATGAAAGAACACCCTGCGCCTCCGTCCTACGCCGGTTAGCGCTTTCCGCCGGAGATCATCGGCCACACCGTGTGGCGCTCTATCCGGTTCGCCTTGCGCTACCGCGATGTGGAGGAGCTGCTGGCGGAACGTGGCGTGCTCCTCACCGATGAGACGGTGCGCCAGTGGTGCCGCAAGTTCGGCCAGACCCCTGCGAATGGGTTGCGCCGCCGCCGGCCGCGTCCTGGGGATACGTGGCACCTTGACGCGGTATTCGTCAGCATCAACGGCGTGCAGCACTCCCTCTGGCGGGCGGTCGACCAGGACGGCACCGTCCTCGCTATCCTGGTGCAAAGCCGCCGGGACAAGGCGGCGGCCAGGAAGTTCTTCCGGCGGCTGCTCAAGGATCGCGCGTATGTGCCGCGCGTGATCGTCACCGACACGCGCGCGAGTTACGGGGCGGCCAGGCGGGAGGTGCTGCCGCGCGTCGAGCAGCGGCACCCCAAACGACGCAACAACCGCGCGGAGAACGCGCACCAGCCCACGCGTGAGCACGAGCGGCGCATGCGGCGGTGCAAGGGCCCGGGCCACGCCCAGCGCTTCCTGGCCACCTACGGCCCGATCGCCAGCCACTTCCGTCCGCGCCGCCACCGCCTCACCGCCGCCGCCTACCGTGAGACCCGCGCCGAACGCTTCCGGACCTGGCAGGCGGTGACCGGGACGCAGCTCGCCGCCTGAGCGCGCGCCCGCACGGCCGCAACTCGCCCTCGTTCAGCTTCCCTCTCCACGTGGCACGCTAACTTGACAGTGCCCGTGGGAGCGCCATAGACCGTAACTGCGCAGCGAGATTTCTTGCCACGCGAAGGATCGCTATGTGTCCGACATCATGCGGCGAGGTTTGATTTTTCATCGCAATCGAGCGGCTCGACCGCACCGCCATGTCGCTCCCAGACAGAACCGCCGATCGGGACGGGCAATCTGCTGATGTGCCTCGGCCATCCCCGGTTATGAGCGGCGCGCTACACGGCTTTGATGGGGAGCTGAAGATACGATGCGTGAGATCTGCCGGTGTGGATGACGTGTTGTCCGCTATTCCGGGGCGTGTACTCGCGCACTGCGGGCATGATAGGCCCCAGCGCGTTTCGCGCGCTGATGACCAGCCGGAGCTGCTCGCCAGGGTAGAACACCAGACCGATCGGGAACAGATCGATCTCGATCGCCGCGATCTCGCCGGGCTGCAGCTTCTCGACCCGATCGAAGCTGTGGGCGGGAACGGCATCGGTCGACAACGTCTCGTCCAGATGTCGTGCGGATACGCGCAGACGACCGTTTGAGCCCTTGTACCGCAGCACCGAGGCTCCCCGTTCGGTGAGGTCCTGCATCATCGCGCCTTGGTTGGGCACGGTGAACTGCTGCAGCTGCGTGCCCTGGGCATCCAGCTTCTGGACGAGGACGAACAGGTCCATGTCGTCCGCGCTCTGTGCCTCGATCCACAGCCGTGCCTTGGGGTAGCCGACCATCACGGTTTCTTGCTCGAAGCGGAGGGTGAAGGAGACCAGACCCGGATTCGATTCGGCATCGTATGCCGCCGTCGCCTCTTCTGCGGGCGCCTCGGGGCGCAAGGTGCGCGCGCGGCCGTCGAGATAATACTTCGTGTCGGTGACATCCTCCGGCGGGAACGCGCCCGCAGGCTGATCGACGCGGTCGCCGCCTTCGAGGTCGAGCAGGCTGTACCGGACGCGCGGCGTCTGTTCCCAGCCGTTGTCCTCGCCCTTCAGGTAGCGATCGAAGAACCGGCGCAGATCTTCGACATGCGCCTCGTCGTAGTAGTCGGGCCATTCCTGCGTGTTGTGGATGCGGAGCCACTTGTCCGCCGAGGCGATCCGCCGCCAGGCGCGGAACGTGCCCGCCGTGTGCAGCGTGTTGGAGTAGCTGGCGACGACGTATGCCGGCACGGTGACCTTGTCGAACCGCGCGATCTTGTCTGCCCACAGGTCGTTCATCAGCGGGTAGCGTTCGGCCTCCGCGAGGATGTCCTCGCGTCGACCCTGGCCGGCGTAACTGTGCTTCTGGAGCCGTTCGGCGAAGCCGGTGTCGGGCATGCCGCCGCGCATGACGAGATCGCGATAGGCGTCGCTCAAGCCCTCGCAGGGGTTGATCGCCACCAGATGCGGCGGCTGTTCGGCGGCGGTGAACCACTGCGACCACGCGAGGTAGGAGGTGCCGCTCATCGCGACCTTGCCGGTGCACCAGTCCCGGACCGCCAGCCACTCGATCAGGTCGTGGCAGTCCTGGCCCTCCTGGCGCCCGATCATCGCGCTGTCCCCCTCCGACCGAGCGATGCCCCGCGGGTCGGGGTTGCAGATCGCGTAGCCCCGCGCGCACCAGTACGCCGGGTCGGGCCCCTCGAACTTCTCCAGTCCCGAGAGGGCTCCGTTGTCCATACCGAGCATGGCGAACAGGGCGGTGACGCTCGGGGCGGTGCCCTGGCTCTTGCCGTAGGGGCTCCAGGCGACGATGACGGGCACCTGCTCGGCGTCGGCGGGGCGGAGCACATCGACGTAGATCGTCACGCCGTCACGCAAGATGACGGCGACGTCCTTCTCGAACACGACGTCGGTCGGCAGCGCTCGGAAGCGGGGGTCGATCTGGAAGCCCGCCGGCAGGGTGCGGGTGCCCGGCTCGAACGCGCTCAGCAGCCCGTGTGCAGCGCCCGCCTCGTAGTGCGATGGCTCGAAGAGTTTCTCTGCATGGCTCATAGCGTTTCCTTGCCTTTCGTCGCGCTGGTGGCGGGTTGCGATCGGGTCAGGCCACGCCGACGATCCGGACCGTCGCTGCGTTCTCGTCTGCGGTTCGGCGGGGCACCAGCGGGCGCTGCACGTAGCTGGGGTGCCCCGCGTTCCTCGATCGCGGCCGTGCCCCACTCTGCCTCAACGCCCTCGCGCGATTTTGCAACCCGCGATCACCCGTTTGTGGTTTGTGGTCTCCCGATTGTAGGCTCCCGCGCTCTGGCCTTGGTAAAGAGAAGGACCGCCGCCACCTACCAGGGCACGGTCCCGGCGCGATCGCTGAAAGTGCCGGTCGGCCCGTCCCGGCCGATGGTGGCCAGCCGCACGATGGCGTCCGTCCCTTCCTCGACCGTCTGTCGCCCCATGTGATTGTTAAGGTCGGTCGAAGTGGGGCCGGGGTCCACGGCGTTGATGCGCAGGTCGGGGAGCCCCTTCGCGTATTGCAGCGTCAGCATGGACACGGCGGCCTTCGACGAGCCGTAGGCCAGCGTCGGGAACCGCGACTCGATGCGCCCGGGATCGGTCACCATCCCGAACGAGCCGAGCCCGCTGCTGACGTTGACGACGACGCCCGCCGCCGCGGCGCGCAACAGCGGCAGGAACCCGCGCGTCATGCGCACGATGCCGAAGACGTTCGTCTCGTAGATACGCCGCATGTCGTCCGCCGACGTGCCCTCGATCGTCAGGCCGAGGCCGGCGATCCCGGCGTTATTGATGAGCACGTCGAGGCGGCCCTCCCGCTGGGTAAGCGCGGCGGCGGCGGCCTCGACGGCGGCGTCGTCCGTGACGTCGAGCGGCAGGAACTGTGCGCCGAGTTCGTCGGCCGCGAGCTGGCCCCGTTCCGGATCGCGGGCACCGATGTACACCGTGTGCCCGAGGGCGATCAGGCGACGGGCAGACTCACGTCCGAGTCCTTTGTTCCCGCCGGTGATGAGCGTGATCGGCATCATTCCTCCCTCTTGTTACCCCGCCGAAGCGAGGGGTGCTGCCAAGCAGTGTGGCGTGGTTCAGGTGCAAAGAACAGGGGTCGTGCCGCAGAGCAGCACCGGGGGCGGGCCGGTCCGCTCGCGCTCGTAAGTGAACCCCCGCTAGGTTATTGCGCCGCAAGCAGGGAAAGTCAAGCGCCGGGTGTGCCCCGACCACCGATAGGAAGTCGGCTATGGGCGTCGTCCGCGGTGCTCCCGACCGGTTCCCCTCGCGGTGCGGCCTGCGGGCCGCGCGCGGGTCGCGTCTTCCCGCTGTCCCGAGTCTAGCGGCCACCCCACGGTGTCAAGGGTATTATCAACTTGAGTTGGGGATCGTGGTGAGGGCGACTTCTGCGCTACTCGGCGTATGCAAGAACTGCGTCCGCCAAGCGATGAAGGCTACCGTTTCCCACCGGAAGTGATCAGCCACGCGGTGTGGCGGTACTGCCGCTTCGCGCTCGGCTACCGCGACGTGGAGGACCTCCTCGCCGCGCGCGGGAGCGTCGTCGCGTATGCGTCAAGCCGGCAATGGTGTCGGAAGCGCGGGCAACGATACGCGAAGGCCCTGCGCCGCCGCCGCCCGCGTCCGGGCGACCAGTGGCATCGTGATGCGGTGTTCATCCAGATCACTGGGCGACAGCACTCCCTCTGGCGGGCCGTCGACCAGGACGGCGCGGTGCGCGGTATCCTGGTGCCGTCACGGCGCGACAAGCGGGCGGCGGTGCAGTTCCTGCGCAAGCTGCTCAGCGGCTTGCAGTACGTCCCGCGGGTGCTGATCACGGACACGCACGCCAGCTACGGCGTCGCCGAGCGCGAGATGCTCCCGAGCGTCGAGCGCCGCCAACACCAACGGCGGAATAACCGGGCCGAGCATGCGCACCAGCCGACCCGCGCGCGTGCGCGGCGCATGCGCCGGTGCACGTCGCCCGGCCACGCGCAGCGCTGCCGCGCCGCCTCCGGCCCCAGCGCCGGCCACTGCCGCCCGCGCCGCCACCGCCGCACCGCCGCCGCCTACCGCGCGACCCGCGCCGAACGCTTCCAGACCTGGCACGAAGTGACCGGGACGCTGGCCGTCGCCTGAGCGCGCACCCGCACGGCCGCACCTCACCCTCGTTCAGCCTCTTTCCCCGAGTAGCACGCTCACTTGACAATGCCGCCGCCAGTGCCCCGCGCCGCGGCCCCGACGCGGCCCGCCGCCCCCGCGCAGATCCGGTGTCGCCAGGGCGGTCTCGGCCTCGGCGGTCGCCGCTGCCGCGCGTTCCGCGTCGACGGGGGGTGGGGCGTCATCGACGCGTTGGTGGTCGGGAT
>JAABUH010002404.1_pt1 | contig 18032 bp, 34 predicted proteins | sample 5559121 | NCBI WGS metagenome assembly JAABUH01 (sample SAMN10711871, study PRJNA513364) | rock metagenome | isolation source: Antarctica rocks | place: Antarctica: Victoria Land, Battleship Promontory nord | collected 2015-12-28
ACCGGCCTGGTGGTGGGCGCGGGGCTGCTGCTGCTGGTGCGCGACTCGCCGGAGGCGGTCGGCTACCCGCCCGTGGAGACGGTGCAGGCCAAGCCGAAGCAGGCGGACGGCGCGTCGGCGCCCAAGGAGTCGCTGATGTCGCTGCTGCTGAACAACGTGCTGAAGAACCCGTTCATCTGGGGCATGGCCTTCACGTACTTTTTCGTGTACGTCGTGCGCCAGGGCGTCACGTCCTGGTTCGTGTTCTACCTGATCAAGGCGCGCGCCCCCGCGCGCGTGCGCCGGGCGGGCAGGGTGCCCAGGAGGCCAGGGTGGCGCGACAATGTCTGCAGTGTCCGCCCGAGAGCCCCTGCTTCAGTGCGTAGCGTCCTGGCTCTGGAGCTCCCGCCGTGTTGAGGCGCGCCGGCTGACCGGCGAGCCGTCACCTTGTGCGGTTCTCCTCAGAAGCTCCCCGGCTGCGCCGCCGCTGAGAGCGTGGCGCGATCGGCGCCCGCCCTCCCGAGGGACATCCAGCTGACGTCCGGCCCGGCTGCCGGGGGGGCGCGCAGGCCAAGGGCGTGGCGGACGCGGGCTCGGCCGCGTTCCGCGTGTCCGGCCTGGAGCTGGGCGGCCTGTTCGGCAGCCTGCTGGCGGGCCGCATCTCCGACTCCCTCATCGCCAGCCGGCCCAAGGGCGGCAACGTGGGCAAGCGCGTGCAGGCGCGCCGCCCGGGGGGTGTGCACGGGGTCGCAGCATGCAGTGCCTGGCGGCGCCGCTGGTTGCATATAATGAAGAGGGCTTGGCTGCGTGTCGTCAACGTCTCGCTGCCGGCCTGGGGGCAGCGGCGCTAAAAAATGCGCATGTGGGGTGGGTCGGGCGCGAGGAGGGGCTCGTGCGGAGCTGTGTGCTGAGCGGGCCGTGCAGCAGTGCAGACCCATCCGGGCGCGACGTCCCCACAGGCGGGGTACGCAGCCGTCCAGCGCTCGCCCGTGCTCATGGTCTCCGCGCGAGCCTGTGCGGCCCTGCGGGCCGCCGCCAGGAGCCAGCGCGCACCAGGACCCGCCGTGCCGGGCGGCGGTCACAGGGCAGGGTCGGAGCGGGCGCCGCAGCCCAGTCCCGCCACCGCGCGCGCGCAGGTGGTCATGGGCTACATGGTCGGCGTGGCGGCCATGCTGGCCGCGTTCTACTTCACGCCGGCCTCCATGCCCAAGCTGCAGTGGGCCACCGTGTTCATGATCGGCTTCTTCCTGTACGGCCCGCAGATGCTCATCGGCCTGTGCGGCGCCGAGCTGGCGCGCCCCGCCCTCAACTCTAACCATATACCCTAACCACGCCACCCTAGCTCCGCCTCGCCCCGCCCGCTCTCGCGCTGCACTGTCAGCAGCCCTGCTGCGTCGCGCGCCCCCCGCACGCTGGTCGCGGCGTCACTTGGAAATGGAGTCGGTGGGGAGCGGGAGCGAGGGGCGCGCGGCCGCGGCGCGTAGGTCGGCCCGGAGTCGGTGGGCGCGAGCGAGGGGTTCCTGGGCTGGATCGCGTACCTGGGCGCGGCCAACGCGGGCATCCCGCTGTCCATCATCGTAAAAAACTACGGCTGGGAGGCGCGCCCCGCGCCCGGACCGTGGCCTCCAGCGACCAGCGGGCAGCCATGCTCACCAGGCCCGCGCGGCCGAGCTGACGGCAAGACGGCCGCGTGGAGCCTGGCAGATACGGCGCCGCTGGTTCCTTGCATCGCAATGCGCTTAGAAAGGGCGTAACGCGAGACCCGCCGGCGCACTTTCTTGTCCGCTCCCCGCCGCGCGGTGCGGGTGGACACAAACCGCTAGGCGGTTACGTCTTTAGTGCAGTTGAGCCACATGCAATAATTAGTCTCAGCACTCTGCGTGTCAGTTCAGTGACTCGACGTTGCCGCGCCCGCGCAGGCATACTTTGTGTCGCTGGGCGTGGCATGCGTGATGTCGCTGCTGCTGCTGGCGCCCATGGCCAACCTGAAGTCGTACGTGCAGCGCAGCGAGGCCGGCAAGCAGCGGCGGCTCAAGGCCGCATAGGGCTGCCCAGGGCGCTCCGGGCGCGCCGCGGCCGGCCGGAACAAGGTGCGGGGCTGCCCAGGTCGCTTCAGGCGTGCCGCAACGCATGGGGTAGAGCAGGGAGGTCTGCATGCTGGCAGTGCAGGGCGCTGGCCCAGGTTAGGCTCGAGCTCGCTGGGCAGAGCCCAGCTGGGAAGAGCGCCACAGGCCTGAGACGTGGGCAGAGCTGGAGGACCGCTGAGCTCCTCGTGCAGCCATCTGCAGCTGGGTGTGCCCTGTTGCCCGAGCCTGCAAGGCGGGAAGGATGGGGCCAAAATAGTAGCTTGCTTTCGCCAGGCCAGCCGTGTGCAGCATAATATCAGAGGCAGTTCTGAAGCGCTCATTGGGCAGTGCGCCCCATCTGAGCACGCTGCGCCCCTGCATCGACCTGGCCCACGCATCGGTCATGCTCTGCTCCTGTGGCCTAGTATTTAATGCACAAGCGCGCGACTGCAGCCAGTAGGTGGGCGGGCCGCGGCAGCGGTGTCCACCCTCAACCCTGTGAAGGACGCGAGTTGGCTGCCCATTCACTACTACTGCGTCGCAACCACCCCAGACAACTCCCAAGCCTCTGCACGGCTCCTAGCACGCATGCATCAGCACCCGCTCCTCACCCACCCGCTGCATAACAGTGCCCAGCGCTATACAGACCTTCGAGCCTACACAGCTCCCGTCTCAACCAGGCAGCAGGCGAAAGCGGCCGGGCCTCACAGGGATTGCCGCCGCGATAGCCACCGTGCCCGCCACGCTGCCCACGCAGCATGCAGGCGCCGCCGGGGCCTCACAGGGACACCGCCGCAGTAGCCACCGTGCCCGCCACGCTGCTCAGGCAGCGCGCAAGAGCAGCCGGGCCTCAAAGGGACACCGCCGCAATGGCCACTGTGCCCACCACGCTGCCCAGGACCAGCACCTGCGAGGCGCGCGTCACCATCGGGTTCTCCAGTGCGCTGTCCTTCTTGGCCTGCGCGCGCCGCGCGGCGCGTCAGCAACCCCTACCCTAACACTCCTCAGTGAGGGTGCCTCAAACTCCTGCAAGCTTACCTCCCGCCCGAGGCAGCCCTTGTCGACCCTTCGAAGGCGTGCAACAGCTTGCAGCGACGCACTGCGCACAAGAGCGGGGGCGCCAGAGGCGCGGGAGGGGCAGTGGCTGGGCGGCATGCACAGCTGGCTGCGAGGGGTGGGCGGCGCGGCTCTGCGTGTGACGCGCGCCAAAGCGCCTGCCGCCGCCGGCCGGGCTGCGCGCGGGGCGGGGCGCGCCATGTTGCCATAGTGCGCCTTGTCCCAGATGACGTGGCGCACGCCGCCCAGGTAGTGGTAGACGAGCGGGAACGCGACGACAAACTTGGCCGGCAGCACCAGCGCGGGCGCGGCCGCCTTGAACGCCTCCACCGCGCCCACCAGGTCGCCGGACAGCGCCACCCCGCCCGCCACCCACGTGCCTGCAGGCGGCAGCAGGCGCTTCAGCCCCTTTCGCTCGCGCGGCGCCAGAGCGCTGGCCGTCGACCTCCCAGGGTGCAGCCCCGGGCAGCACAGCGTCAGCTTTTTCGTGTCAGAGCTTGTTGAGCTTCTTGAGCTTGTTTGCAGTGCGCTCACCAACCGTCAACGCGGTGCCGGTGACGCGGTTCGTGATGGAGGTGACCGCGTTGATGGGCATCTTGTAGTGCATGCCCTTGCCATCGATCTCAAACACGTGCGGCGACACTGGCCGCTTGGCCACCAGCTGCGCACGCGCACGCCCTTCAGAGCTCTGCAGAAACAGTCAACAGGCCCTCTGGTGAGCATTAAAGCGCGCAGCGTCAAAGGCACTGTCGGATTGTGCAGCAGCACAAGCAGCGCAGGGCCCGCACGTTTAGGTGGTCTGGCGGCGTGCCCAGGAAGCCGGTCCCGGGGTGGTACGGCGAGTCCTTGCCCCAGAACTCGGGCACGCCCCCGCCGTGCGCCCTGCAAAGCTCTCCAGTCCGTGTTGACTCGTGCCAGCGCAGCTGGCGCAGCGCGGCGCAAGCCAACGGGCAGGCCCAGACGCCATGCACTTGCAAGGAGCACAGCAGCACCATCTGCCCGCTATGGGACAGGCGACAAGCACTCCAGACCTGAACAAGGGAGCCGTAGGACGGCGGGCAGGGCCAGCACCTGAGGTGCTGCAGGCAGGCGCCCGCCGCAGCAGGCAGCGCCTGCCCCTGCTGTGCGTTGGTGAGTAATACGCCCTGCGCTGCCCGCGCCAACCCGCCGGTCAGGACGCGCGCCATGGCCCGTGCACAAGACTGGTCTCGCGGGTGCCTTGGTTGAGCACCACTGTGCTCCGACACTTCGTTGCAGCCTCGGCCAGCGCGACGTTGTGCAGAAGTAGGGTCTCTGGTGCACACATATAGTACATACTTTTGCAGAGCTTCCTCTGCTTGAGGTTCTTTCACTGCCCTGCGTCAGGAGTGTCTCTGGGCGCTACTGTCTGGTAGCGCTGCGCCTGCTCTGGACGCACATCTGTGCGGGGCGAGACGCGCGGCTCGGTAGGGCTGGACCGGCTGCCGCAGGCATGGCGAGCAGCAACCTGAGCCCGCTGCAGAAGGTGCTCAAGGGTGCGCGCAAGCAGAGCTGTGCTGCGCAGACTCCCTGCGCATACGCGCATCGTTGCGGCGCCTGACGTGTGCGCTCTCCTGCGTGCAGCGGACGCCGCGGGGTCCACCGCTCAGAAGCTGTACGAGAACACCCATATTGCGCTGGCAGGTGCCTGGTCCTGTCCCCGCTTGTAGCGCGAGTCGGAACGGCCCTGTCGCGAAATGGTCTGCTGATGCCTGCAACGTGCGGCACGCAGGCTTGGTACCTGTGGCGCTCCTGGCACCGGAGGTGTGTTGCACCACTACGTGCCTGAGTGGGCTTCAAGTGGTTAGCAACAGTCCTTGTCCAGCAGCGTGCTTACTGCCTGAAGCGTGGCTCTCATCATTGCAGGGCATAATACTGCGTGCGACAGACTTTGCGCTGGGCGTGGCGGTGCCCATTCACGCACATGTGGCAATAAACGGCGTCATCTCTGATTACGTCCCCAAAAGTGTCATGGGTGCGACCTCCCTCACACCTGGTGGAGTCGCACGGCGCTTGCAGCACAGTTTGCCTCTATCAACACGTCAACAAGCTGGTGTGCAAGCTGCAGGGTGTGGGGTCGAGCTGTGTCAGGCAGTGCTGGAGTTTGAACAGCCCGCTGTGGTGGTGACGTAACTGTATCCCGGTGCTTGCAGGCGTGACGCGGTGGGGCGCGCTTGCGGGCACGAGCGTGGCGCTCCTGGGCCTGCTCAAGCTCAACCTGACTGGCAAGGGCGTCACCGGCGCCGTCAAGGAGCTCTGGAAGAAGTGAGCTGGTGCACTGGTCGTGCCGGCGGCGGCTGCCGTGAGCGTGCGTGCGCCTGCTGTATGTACAGGTGCCAGCGTGCATTGAGTGTATTGAGTTGAGGTGGCGTGGGGTTTACTCTGGGCTGTTGCAAGTGTTACGCACTCAGGTGACCTGGGACCACTCTTCAACCGCTTCAACATTTTTATTGTGCATCATGTGCAAGAGCCTACCAATCTTCCTGGTTCGGCACCATGGCTCCACTCAGTTCATTCGAGCCTCTGTCGTTCTGACAAGCCCCTGGCCCTTTGGGTTGCTAGGGGCATGCACTTCACCTGCTAGACAGGCCTTCCCTGGAGCCTCTAGTCTGGAGGAGACGATAATGCACAACGACGCGCAGAGTTGCATCACAACAGCGCAGAGTTGCATCACAACACTGACCAATATGATGCTATGAGGACATGGGCTTCCCATAGGCCGCGGCATGCATAGCTCTGGCAGGACATACCCTTTGCCAAGACAGCTTGCAGAGTCAGGCGTGGGCTCAGGCTCTGTTGCGTTTACATGGACGCAGGCCCTTGTGTTTTCCCAGGTCAGATGTCTTGCAACACGTCTGAAGGCGTGCAAGCACGTCATGTGACTCGAAAGATGTGAGTGCGGAGACCGAGGGATGAGGTCTGCACACTGTCTGAACAGCTTCATATGTCCTCCCTTATTAAGGCATAGTGTGGCTGGATACATGCAGCACCTCGCGACTGGCGCACTTCCCGCAAGAACGGCCTGTCTGCCAGCGACCCTAACATGCTCCCGTTCAAACTTCGGTGCAAAGTCCAAGGAGAGTCATTGTCTTTACCAAGGTATAGTCAGCTTTGCACTGCGTAGCACGAGGTGTATTGTGTTGCGCGAGATGCGCTAGTCTAAGCAGCTGGCAGTCAACCCAAGGCAAATAGGTACGGATGCCTGCCACTCAGGCAGCGCTGTGAGTTGGTGATAGAGGCGCCCTGTCCAGGTATTATTTGCTGAGGATAAGCTGTATTGCCTTCTCCTGTCCTTGGACTTTGCACGAGGGCATCCTTGGGATCACCGCCAGGTGCACTTGTGTGTGCCACGCCGTGTCTTCCAAGGCCACCCGCTTTGGCTGGGGGTGTTCCTGGCGGCACGCTGTGGCACCAGCGACCAGTACGGCCGTGTGCCACGGTGAAAGCGATATTCACTAACAGCTGAAGACAGAGAGACACACCACTCGCTTGTAACAACAACTGGTTGATGGGCCCCTTGCCGGGGTGCACGTGCAGGTGCGAGCTGATGAGCTCGGGCTCACTTGGTGTCTTGGAGTGCCGGTGGAACCAAGGCGCGTGCCTCGCCAGTGACGCACGCTGACAGCGGGCGCGCTGCCTGTCCGCCTGGACAGAGATAGCCCTCCCAACAAGTGTTGGGGGGTGGGGGGAGGCTGCACAAGAGGAGGGCAACGCACTTGTCAAGAGCCTTGAGGCCTGACCAGCAGGCGCCTGCTCGCGCACGCTGCACGGCTGCACGTCAGCGTACCCGGTGGTGTTCCTGGGGGTGCACACCCGGGCCCACCAGGGGCCCAAAACAACTAGCGGGGAGCACCGCTGCGCGCCAGGCAGCGTACAGTCCGTGGCTTCCTGCCCGCGCATGTTTTTTTCACTCGTGGGCGGCACCGCCACGGCGGCCGCTGGTATCAGGATCTGCGGGCAAGGCGCTCGTGTGTAGCCTGAGTGCAGGCAGGTGCTATGCATATTGGCAGGACGCGTGCCGCACCATTGTTTTGCTGTTCGGCCTGGTCTGCGCTGGTGGGCGCCCCAGCCGCCCGCGGCCGGCGCTGGGGCGAACCACCCCGTGAAGCCTGCATAGCATGACGGGGTTGTGACACGCCTGCTGCCAAGCTAATACCTCCTGTACTGCGCACGGGGGTGCACAGAAGCGCGTTGCTCGCAGACTCTGTCACCAGAGTCCGCAGGGGCGCTGCGGCCCCATGCGCGTGATAAACATGCGCGCCGGGAGACAGCCGCGGACTGCACAGTGCCTGTATGTGCAGCAGCATTCCCGGCTGGTTGTAGTGGCCCCCTGGTGGACCCGGGTGCACACAACCCCCATGAGCATCGCAGCGTCCCCTGGCGTGCAGCCGCGCAGCTTGAGAGCAGACGCCTGCGCGCCATGCCTCCAGGTCCATGACACGTGCCTTTGCCCTCCTCATGAGCAGCCTCCCCCTGAGCCTGCTTCGGAGGCAACATGTCCTGCCAGGGCGTGGGCGGCCGCCCGCCCCCCATGCAGGGCCGCCTCGCCTGCCGGCCGCCTACAGCGTCCGCGCGGGAAGCCTGCGCACCCTCCACGGTGCCCTCGTCACCCAGCCACTCATCCGCTGGGTCCACGTGCGCGCCGCGTCCTCCTCGTTGCCCGCCGCGCGAGAGTCAGGGGAGAGGCGCGCCCCGCATGCCGCGATCATATAATATCCCGCAGTGAGTGCTGAGTGTGTGCATAAGCATCGTACAGCATAGGGCTGAGGCACAAAAGCACTAGCCCTTTCTGCATGCAAGTTATGGGCTTCTGGGGAGCCTCCCTTCTTGTTCAGTGCATTGGTTGGGTTGAAGATGTCATACCGGATAATCGCCCATGGTGCTTTGACTATGGGATGCGTCTTTGCGCGTCTTCACGCTTTCTACATCTGTCAAGACGCTTGTTCATAGGCATCATATGTTGTCTGAGGCAGCACACTTGATAGCCATGCTGGACAACATATCTGTAACACTCTGGCACAACATGTGACGCAGCATAGCATATGCACGACGAGCAGCAACAAGCATAAGCCTGACAAACTGTTGACAACGAGGTCATGCACACGAACACACCAGAACAGCATCACATGCTTGAGCCAGTGCTGCTGCGACATACTGATCAATGCTCCCTGAGTCAGGCACAGATACAGGTGCACCGCGGCTCATCTCCAGCCATGATCCCAGCACCACGCACGTCGCGCACAGCCAGGCAGCATTGCTCCATATTTAAAGCATGCACAGACGGGGCAGTCGACCACCATGCAAGGAGGGCGCTCATGACAGCGCACACAGGCGGCCTTCCCACCTACAAAGGCTACCTCTCGCTCCAGCTCATATGCGGCATGCCTCCGCCGCCACGGCAGTCGGCACGCGCAGCAGCGCCGGGGGTCTCCGCCCAGCCCCGCTCTTCCTGAGGTGCTGCTGCAGCGCGGCTGCAGCTCGACCGCTCCGCCCACAGGCCGCGGGGGTCATGCGCTGTCGGCCACCGGGCAGAAGGCCCAGATGCGGCGCGCCTCCTCCTCCGTGGCGGGCAGCACGCGCCGCAGCAGCCGGCAGCCCGGCCGGCGGAAACCCGCCAGCTCGGTGCTGAATACCTGCGCCATGACAGGGGGGGCCCAGCGATTCAGCCAGGCGCGCGATGCAGGACGCGCTCTGCACGCAGACGCTGCCGGGCTCGGCCGTGTTGTGCAGCACGCGGCTGTCCACACAGCAGCATTCCAAAGGCAGCCAATGGCCCCAATTTTACCAGCAGAACTGTAAGTGTTGCCATGCGTTTAAATTTGGGACTGGCTAGCAGGCCGCTCTCCTGAGTGCCCACCACGCAGGCACGGACACGCGTAGCGCCACTCGGGGCAGCGCCGGCGGGGCGCACGAAGTGGAACGTGTTGGTCACAGTCGAGCAGACCGCCTCCGGCTTGGTCACCGAGGCCGTAACCTGCGTGTGGATGGTGCCCTGCCGCTCGGCCATGCACCCGCTTGAGCCTCCTGCGACAGGCGGGGGCAACTCTCTACCCGTCGTCTCTTGATCATCTGCAGCTCTAAACGGCAGAGCGAGCCCGCAGTCCAGCTCACACAAGCTGCGTGGCTGCATGCCCTCACACGAAACATGTGCCCAAATTCAACGTGGGTGCTGAGCAGGCTGAGACAGCCCCACTGCGCCCTCGCAGGCCGCCTGCGCACCCGGCCCAGGTCGTGCCGCGCGTCCGTGTGCAGCACGTGGCAGCGCAGCTGCAGCAGGTCGCCGACCTCCACCGGCCGCTGGAACGTCACCTGCGCGCACAGCGGGAGCATGTCGGCTTCTGACATGTAGCAGCGGCTCACAGAGCGCCTTCTGCGTGACACTGGCATAGGGGTTGTGCATGCGGACCCCACCGTCCACTTACGCAGGACTGCCGCAAACGCAAGCTTTGGTTGTCGGGCACAAGCTAGGGCATGGCGCTCAGAGTGTCGCGGGAAGCGGGTGGCAAGAAGAGCTTACGTGGCCAGCGTACCCCGACTGGATAAAGGGCAAGCAGGCCTGCGCGGCCTGGAGGCCGGAACACCCTGCAGGCAGCGCACAGGAGCGCGCCTCCTCGCAGCGCACGAACTGCGGCCGCCAGCCGGCGAACGTGTACGCGGTCGCGAACGCCAGCTCGAACGCGCGGCGCATCAGGAAGCCGCCGAAGATGCGCCCGCTCATGTTCTTCACCTGCGCGGGCTCGCCCGGCTCATGCCCGCGCGCGCCGCGCGGCAGCCGGCCGTGTGGGCCGCGGCCAAGCCCCACGCTGCGTGCGTGCTGGCACGTGCGTGGCAGGTGAAGGTCCGTGCTCGAGACCTGGCTCCTGTCAGTGGTGGTCGCGGGGAGCACGCTCGGCGCACAGAGGTGCAGTCCACAAGCATAGCGGCTCGGGGCAGGCGCCCTGCGCGCTCGCGCCCCACCTGCGGCTGGCAGGTGAAGGTGTTGTGCAGCGCGGTGGCGCCCATGAGGATGGCGTCCGGCGGCGCGAGCGCGGGCAGGTCCACGAGCGCGCGCGCCTCGGCCAGCTGCTCGCCCGCCCAGGCGCGCGCCGCCTGCTGCTCCGCGCCTGCGGCAGGGCGGGGTGAGGATGGGGTAGGCATGTGCTCAGGTGTGTGTGGACGCATGACTATGGCTTGCCTGCAGGGCAGGCATAATGAAGCTGGAAGGCGCTGGCTTGCAGTGGTCAGCCCTGCGAGCCTCCAGGGTCTACTTCCATGAGCTGCGTTCCTGGTTGCTGGTAGCTACGTGAGTGTGATCGCAACACTTTTTGCAGGCTGCAGGCGGCGGCTGACATGCAACGCGCCACCAGCGCACCGCTGCTGCTGGCGCCGGCGCCGGCCGCGCGGCGCGCGGCGCGGCGCTCGTCGGCGACGCGCTGCCGCTCAGCGAACAGCGCCTTGTCCGCGTCGGTGCCTGGCACAAGCGGGTTGATTGCCAGCGCGCTCTTGCTGAGCGGGTCGCGCGCCACGAACGTGAACAGCGCCACCAGGCTGGCCTCGGCCCCATACGGCGCCTGCGCTGCGTGTCATGCATATGCTATTAACAGCTCTGGATGTCACCACCCCTCACCACCCTCACCACCCTCACCACGCTCACCACCACCCTCACCACCCCTAACCACCCTCACCACTTCTGCCGCACGCAAACAACCCATCGCGCATGTAATCACGTCCTGCTGCTGCTGCGCGCCGCGAAAGCCCCCTTCCTTCCTCTGACAGGGTATTCCTTTGACAGGGTGTCGAGCTAGGCCCTCCACCGTGCGGGGGCTGCAAGTGCAGGCGCGCGCGCTGGGCGCGCGCCTGTGTGAGCTTCATCTGGATGTCCACCGCGCTCTTGCCGGTCCACACGACGCGGCCGGAAACGGCCATGTCGTTGTCCATGCTGAGCGGGTGCCGCAGGTTGATGGCGTCCACCGAGGCCGTCACCAGCAGCGGCGGGCGCGTGTCGGGGAGCCCGTCATCGCTGCACGCCCCGGGCGCAGCCTGGTTGGCTTGCACGCCACGCTAAAGCAAGGTCAAAAACATTTTCTCTGTCCGCCAAGGCCGTCGCCAGCAGCAGCGGCAGCCCGGGCAGGCATCCTGGTGTTGCTGCGCGCCTGGACGCTGCCTGGTTGACATGCATCTCTCTCCTCTAAAACCAACAGGTGTTCACGAGGTGCCCTACTTGTTATGTGGACCGCGCATTCTTGCATGTCCACTTGTGCCGGTGATTTGACACCTTGCAAAGCAAGGGGGGGTCGCTGCGACGGTGAACAGCTACACAGCATGCTCACTCGGGGCTGCAGAATATAACGCAGAAGCAAACCAGACATGTACCAGCCCCGCTCTGTCCCTGCTACCAGCCTGCACATCCCTTGCTCTGTTGCGGAAGTCATTCACTCTGTCCACATGCAGCTCAATACATCATGTCCTCATGCAGCTCAGTTGCATTTCCCGCCCTACAGCACATGCGCGTGGTATGACTCAAGGTCACGGTGACCAGGGTCAGCAAGCGTACATGAACTGCCAGACTATAGCGCGTGGCATACACTTTGTGCAACACTCTCGTGCTGTGATGGGTGATCGCCTGGAACAGCTCTGGCGGGACTGGTCGCAGGGGCGGCACCATACCAGTGGCGGAACGCAACGCTGCCGGCCAGCGAGTCCAGGTCCTCCAGCAGCTTGCCCATGCGCATGAAGTCCCAGGGGTTGCGGTACTGCGCAGCGCCCGCGCGCACCCAGTCAGCAAATAGAAGCACACCATCCCTGCCTCGGGCGTGACTCCAGAGGCCTTGCAAATGGCTGTGAAACACTGGAGCCAAGTAGAGCACTGCCCATTTTACAAAGAGGTGTGCAGAAGCACGCGCGCTCGGACAGGACCGGCCGGTTGCTGCACACCTCTTCTTGCAACACGGGGTCTGAGCTGAAGGGGTAGCTGACAGTCGACAGCACGGGCGCCTTCTCGCGCGGCTCCGGCAGGCGCGAGCCCGCGTCCCCGCGCTTCTCGCGCAGCAGCCGTTCCAGCCAAACCCTCTTTGTGTGAGACGTGTAGCTGCCAACCACTTTGTGCTCGGTGCTAGCCTCCATCTTTTCTTCACCAGGCGCCTGCCCTGCGCTGGACTCGGACGCACTGGAAGCACAGCAGCGCCTGCTGATACTTGTCAGCCGCGCCAGTGGCAGCGTGCTTGTATGCAGCGCGTTGCTGCAGGCCACCGTTTGCTTGCTGGCCTGCCACGCATAAGCTGCAAAAACGCGACTGGCAATGCCGACGTGCTTCTGCACCTGCCCCACCAACGCTCCTACCTTTACAAGCATCAGGACAGCCAAAGGGGGTTCAGCGGGTAGGCGGGAAAGGCACGCCAGGCGTGGTCAAGTATGCTTTCAAGGACGCATGGCAGGTCAATGTCTGTTCAGCACCCATTCAGTATTCACAAGCGCTAGGCGACTGTGGACTTGCGCACCCCTTGCGCGGGCGAGGCTGGTATCGAGGTTGAGTCAGCTGCCTATCAGTAGCTGGCTGGTAGGGTGTTTCAATAAGCCAGCAGCAGCCCCTCTCTTGCTCACAGACACACGGTTGAGTTTACTGCGTACTGTGATACGGGATACGCTGTGCTATCCCGGGAGCTAGCTGCTCACTTGCAAAACCATGGCGGTAAATAACTTGTCACTGAGAGGCACGTTCACACCCTGCACGGTGCCGCCCCGGAGAAGCGTCCAGGTACTGCTTCAGGCTTGTTCACTGAGTTGGTCCTTTGCAGACATGACCATGCGCCATCATGAAGCTCATCCAGTCCTGGACTGCAGGGCAGGAGGGGCAGGCAGTGCGCTCGGCAGCCCATGTGCGCGGAAGACGGAGCCGATGCTGCCAAAGGAGGCCCGTCGCGCCTCCTTTCCGTGTTCTGCCCGCTGCTGAAGGCCTTCTCGGGAGGCGATGCGGCCGCTGCCCGCCCGCGCTGGCTGGAGGTGCGCCTCCTCAGTATCCGTCGGACCAGTACTGCGGAGAACCTCCTGGCGCTGCTGCACAGCCAGGTTGAAAGCTGACCGGCTCAGTTTATGCTCTGTGTGGCTCGCGCTTGGTCACCTGGCGTGTCCTGGTGTGCCTCCACCTAGGCTGCCACCGCGCAGAAAGAGCGAGGGTGTTGGGCGAGAAGCGGCAGTAGGGCCGCATGCAAAGCGGAGACGCAACCTGCCTTTTACAAGCAGTGTCGTGCGCTGCAGCAGAGCCGCGCGGCGACGTGCAGGTCACCACGAGCGGCCTCGCGTCGCTGGCGCGTCTGCCGTTCAACCTGGGCGTGAGCGCGGGCGAGGCAGGGCGCGCGCGGCGCACAGAGCCTGAGCAGCCCATCAAGCTGTACGAGTTTGAGGCCTGCCCGTTCTGCAGGCGCGGGCGCCCGCGGTTTTATAACCTACAGATACATATGCAGAAGGAATGTCCATGCATGAATGCAATAACAGCCCATGCGTTGAGTTGCCGGCTTCATCCTGGCAAGCGTAAGAGGTTGTTATTGGTCTGCCTTTGCATGCCTGCATGCTTGTGTGCGGTGCCCAATCTTCTGCGTGAACTTGCAAGCCTTGCTCTTGCCCGAGGGTGCCTGCATGTGCCCGTCCTTATAGTCTTACCGCCCCCCACGCGCGGGCTGCCCGCCCAGGCAGCCCAGCTGACTACAGCGCGTTTGACCCGTGCGTTGACCCACAGGCATGCCTTCAGAGGTATGGCATGCAGTCTGTGCAAAGGCAGCGTGGCTGTGCGCAGGCGCGTCAGGGAGGCCATCACCGACCTGGACCTGGTGGTGCAGGCGCGGGGGCCTCCGACATGGAGGCGAACATGTGCTCTTCTCTCTGCAATTGGGCTGAAAACAGGTCGTTTGGTTCCCTGGCCTCATGCGTCATGTCTCCCATGCTTGGTTGGCACAGACGCAATCTCACAATGCAGAGAGGAACCCATTGCACGCCCTGACGAGGGTGTCCTGAGCCACAGCCGGCGCGCCCCTGGTGCAGGGGCGCACGACCACCGCGAGCCTGCTGCGGGCCGCAGGTGTACCCCTGCCCCAAGGACGCCGCGCGCCACCGCGGCGCCGTGCGCGCGGCGGGCGGCAAGGAGCAGTTCCCCTTCCTGGTGGACGAGAACACCGGCCGCAGCCTGTACGAGAGCGATGTGGTCGCGCGCTACCTGTACGAAACGTACGGCGGCAGCACGCTGCGGCCGCCGCCGATGCTGCTCGAGTCCACGCTGCTCACAGGGTGCGGCGCTTGGACATGCAGCGCTTTTTGTATGTGTGCGATACCGGGAAGGGCGGGCCTGAGAGAAGAGCGCTCTAGAGGTGTATGTCCTCTTGACTAGTCCGCTGCAGATGCGATGACTCTGTGCTGTGGAAAGACTTTACCACACTGCTTCTGCATGCGCGCAGGTGGGTGCCAACCTTGCTGAGGCTGGGGCGGGGCATGGTGCGCTGCGAGCGCGCCGCGGCTGAGCCGCCCGCGCAGCTGCTGCGCCTGTGGTCGTACGAGTCCAACCAGTTCGCGCGCCTGGTGCGCGCGCGCAGCCCGCCCGCTCGCCCGGGCAGCCCCAGGGCTGGCGCTGTTCAGTTGAAGCGCAGCGTGCAGCTCGTGCTGCCTCCGCAACATGCACTTCGCTACCTTACCCTCCGCTCCATGCCTTCTTCTCTGCCTTTTGTCACTGCACACGCGCACTTTCAGGCAAGGCTCATGGCGTAGCACGCACAGCAGGCGCGAATGCGTACGGGCATACGCCTATGTCTCGTCACCGGGTGGCGCGCTGTGCCTGCGCACCTGCCGGCTGGTGTCCTGCGAGTCGAGCGAGCGCTGCTGGGGGCCCAGGTGCGGGAGGCGCTCGCGGAGCTGGAGCTGCCATACGAGCTTGTGAGCTGCGGGAAGGGCAGCCGGCACAGGTCCGCTCCGCCGCCTGGTATTTACAGCGTTCTATGTCCGGGGTTATTTCTTCCGGTTGCTGCCGCATCACGCTGCCACATGCATGTCACGTTCGGGCATGCAGGGGCCCTGGTGATGTGCAGTGGCGGTTTGCTGTGTGCGCTGCTGCTCACACTGGCTGCTCCCCGGCCGACACGGCTCTCAGCGACTGGGGAGAGCTCGAAAGGCCTTGTCGCTGCCTCAGCAAGCGCCCAGGGCCTGGGCCCCAGGCCGGCGGGCTGATGCTGTCGGCATGAGGCGCGCAGGGCGGAGCTCGCAGAGCTTGTGCCGGGCGCGCGCGTGCCCTTTCTTGTGGACCCCAACACCGGCGTGTCGATCGGCGAGTCTGCCGACATCGTGCGCTACCTCTTCGCGACGTATGGCGCTCAGCCGCTGGCGCAGATGCCGGCCAGCTGACGCTGCTCTGTGTGTTAGTCGCCTGTGCATGGTGCTGTGACTTAGCTCGCATCACAGCAGAGGTCATTTCAAATACGTTCAGCGTCTGTGGACTTAAAAGAGAGTGCTGGTACTGGCAACAGTACTGATTTTGCGTGTGGCACTAGTGACTGGGAGGTCAGTAGAAAGATCGGTAAATTGTGCATTGCTTCACAGCTCAGTACAGCGCTGTACATGCAAGGAGCTGTTCATGCTCCTATTGAGTATGAGATGAGGTGTGGAGACCACCGAGTGACATGGTTGCTCCACCACAGGCGTAACTGAGCCCGTGCGGGATGACAGCGCCAGCCTCACGTGGCACCTGCCACCATACGCATGCTGGGTGCGGCACTCGCCTGCTGCGAGCCAGAGGCTGCTGTGTGCACTGCGTGTGGGCGCGCATGCACATCACACAGCGCGAGCGGGCAGCGCACAGGGGGGCGAACCTCAGGCCCCGTGCAACGTGCAGCACCGGCCACTGATGTGCGCAGCCTCGGCCCTGTCTGGCCACGGCAGTCTGCCGCGCGCATATATCAGTTTGGTGATGATCTCAACTGTATTGCTGCCACACAGACCGGGTGCCAGCCACGCGCACTGCGACAGGAAGTACCAAGGAGTGCGCCGATGCATGCACACGTGTGATGCAGTCTGCGCAACAGCCCCAGGCACCAGCAGGGCAGTGCGCCACAGCGAAGACGATGTGTGAGCCATGCGCATGCATGCGCATCATACCATATGTGGCAGAGGCGGGTCACAGCAGCGATGGTGCAGTTGCCTGATGCTACTGGCACATGTACTGGTCCGTCCACAGTACAAAGCGCCCAGCGCAAGGCGGCTGTCTGCTTCATAACCCAGGAGCCCAGGCACAGGCTGTCATGCAGATGTCCACCAGTGAATGAGGAGAAGCCGCGTGTGAGCGGCCAGGCAGCAATGGGCAGGGACGGGGGAGCTGCGTGCCAGCGGGCCAACGCATTGTCCGTAACAACAGGAGCCGCGCCAGCGGCCCCGCTGGCAGGCTCGCCTGCAAAGGCGTGCCTGCTGAGCGAGACGAATTGGCCGGTGGCCGGAGGACGGAGGCGCCCCGCTAGGGCTGCTCCGCAGCGCCGCACGCCCTGCGCCATGCGCCTTGCACGCCTCGCCTGCTGAGTCAACGGACAGCCACCTGCATGCGCTCCCGCATGTGTGAGGACCAGTCACTGCGAAGGCTGCCCCCAAGAGAGCGGTGTGTGCACAGTTGCACCGCTCCCCCCTTCACAGCATACGTAACCCAAGTCATGCTGACTGGTGCACCGCTCTCGGCATGTGGCCGGCGAGTGGCAGCGAGCTGCTGGGAGACGACCCTGGATCATAGTGCACCCGCTTGCTCTGACGTGTGCGCTGTGCAGCGCCGCGCCAGGTAACTAGGTGTGCGTCAGGCGCGAGCCAGCCGCGGCCGGTGCTGTCTCATACTGACCTGCTGCTCATAATATAACCTAGTTCTGGACAATTTGTCAACGCGGATGTCGCGCTGATGATACGGGACACAGCGCACCATGCCCTCCAGCATGTGCGCCTTGCACCGTCGCGGGCGCTCTCCCATACAGCCAAACGTTGGCAGCTTTGTGCAGCCGTGTCACTTGCGCTTTCTGTATGACAAATTTGCCTGGCATCACAGGAGTGCAAATTAGCAACTGCTAAGCAAGAAGCAGTGCGCCGAGCCAAGAAGCGCACCATGCCCTCCAGCCTGTGCGCCTTGCACCGTCGCGGCCGCTCGCCCAGAAAGCCGAAGGAAGGCCACTTTGCGCAGCCATCTGCCTCACACCTCGGACTCACTAGGTTCACCTAGGACATGAACAGTTCAAATCAGCGGCTGCAAAATCAGCAATATGTGGCCCGAGTCACCATGCGCACCATGCCCTCCAGCATGTGCGCCTTGCACCGCCGTGGGCGCTCTCCCAGAAAGCCAAAGAGTGGCTGCTTTGCGCAGGCGATGGCTTCACACTTGGGACTCGCTACATCCACCTGGAACCAGATACATTAGGTTAGCAACTGCAGGGTCATCATTGTGCCCCAGAGCCAGCATGCGCACCATGCCCTCCAGCATGTGCGCCTTGCACCGCCGCTGCCGCTCTCCCAGAAAGCCGAACGAAGGCCGCGTTGCGCAGCCATCTGCCTCGCACCAAGGACTCACTAGGTTCACCTAGGACATGAACAGTGCAGATCAGCAGCTGCAAATCGGTAATCTGTGCCCTGAGCCAGCATGCGCACCATGCCCTCCAGCATGTGCGCCTTGCACCGCCGCAGCCGCTCTCTCGGAAAGCCGAACGTAGGTCGCTTAGTGCAGCCAACGGTCTCACACTCTGGATGCAGTAGATCTTCCTGAAACACAAACAAGTGCAGGTCAGCAGGTGCAAGTCCAAACCTTTGGTGCCCTGAGCCAAAGCGCGCACCATGCCCTCCAGCCTGTGCGCCTTGCACCGCCGCGGCCGCTCCCCCAGGAAGCCGAACGCAGGCTTCAGTGCGCAGCCAGCGGCCTCACACTTCGGATTCACAATA
>JAABUH010002405.1_pt1 | contig 18031 bp, 24 predicted proteins | sample 5559121 | NCBI WGS metagenome assembly JAABUH01 (sample SAMN10711871, study PRJNA513364) | rock metagenome | isolation source: Antarctica rocks | place: Antarctica: Victoria Land, Battleship Promontory nord | collected 2015-12-28
GCACACCTTGTCATGTGGTATCATCAGGTCCATTATACCTCGCTTTTCTGATTGTGTAAGGCAATGCTTGAACAGCAAAGCGACCGGTTCTACAGAAATTTAATTATGGAGACAGCCCGCAGCCTGTTGAGGTCACAACCTTCCCAATGACGCACTGCCAAAGTCAATCATTCCCAATGACGCACTGCCAAAGTCAATCATTTTGAACTGAAAGCTGAATAAGAATTTTGTTCGTCATACTACTGGCCGAAATACGCCCTTAGAATCATCCATTTGAGCTCGAAACCGCTCACTGTACACATCGATCGCGTGGGAGTGCCCCATTGAAATCTGCTATATTATCTGCAGTCGCGGCAGAGCTTGCCCTTAGAAGACCAGCCGAGTCGAAAGCCGCTGTCACAAGATTACTTAGTTGCCAGGCTTCTGAGCCAACCAATGAGACAGGTATTCGTCGATTCTCCATTCAGCACCGACATGGTAATTACCATCGCAGCACGAAAACATGGCCAACTTTTCTTGTCGTCAGTATCACTTAGATACGGTGCCACTTCGTACGTTCACACACCTTGATGCACTCCGCCAAACCATAATCGTTAGGCAGCACGTTTCGAGGGAGGTTAACTTTAATTATCTGTGCTTTTTGTGCTTCTTCTAGAATAGGATGTTGATTACGACTTGAATTTGATGATACTGAGCGAGGCTCATGGAAGTACTCGACGCTGCCTTGAAGCAAGGCAGACTCCATCTTCTAGCTTTGCTTGTCTGTTGACGTATTCCCAGTTTTTGACATTTTTCCCAGGGTCGATCCGCTATTTTAATATGGGCTCCTTATGTCAAGTTCTCATTCAACATCACTGATACTGGAATTCAGATCAGTATCTTATGCGGAGAGCTGTATCCTTGTACATCTGATAGCCCTCCTGAAACTGTCTTGATGTGGACTTTGATCTGTTGCCATTCGATGTGTTCAAACTACCTTTGGAAAGAGCTTGTATAACAAACCTCGTGCGTTGCATGTATCATTGACATGCGAGTTCCAGGTCACGAGTCACGGGACGATGATCCCCTGTATCCCCGTCCTATGTCCTACGTCCTACCTGTGGTATACGTTTCGAGGTGAGCCTAGAGAGCATAGAGCGAGTGGCTTGACCAACCAGCGATTGAGCCACATATCGTGCTTTTCCTCGTACAACATCCTGTGTCCACCGTGTTCATGTTGATCTTAAAAGCTCGTGTGGGTTTCCTTGACAACGTTTCGTGGCTCATCGGAGAATTCTCGCACCGTCTATTCCGTATCTCCTAATGACCCTATCACAACGTCTATTTCGATCTGTTACATCGTCTTCATGTATGTCTCTGAATTTATATGGGGCCACTGCAGCGGGACGCAATGCGAGTCCATGGTCCCCTGCATAGCTTCTATCACTTTTCGATCGGACGAGTGCAGCACATCTTCATCATCTCGATAAAGCAGAAATTTTGTTTTGCATAGCATGACATGAAAGGACCCGGTTGGATAAATGGATGATTTGTACGACTGATTTCAGGACTAGCAGCTCATACCTGGTGGGTACCTGCCTTGCCTGCTAACGTGCGATTGTTGAGGGTCGCGACTGCTAGGTTGGTCGTATTGATGCTAGTGGCTTGTGCTGTACGACACTGTGCTAGGTCATACTAGAGAAAATATCAATTCACCTCAACAGTGCCTACAAACGCTCACGTCGACCTATAAAACACACGCGTTTCCACTTATCCTCATTGTCTTCTTATTCCCTATGCCCACCATTGTTATTACTCTCTGTCCGAAAAACCTTCAGTTCAAACGCAGTCATGGCGCGGTTTCAATTACTCTTCTATTGCCTTACAATGGCCGCATCCGCTGTGGAAGCTAGTGTGGCGATAATTGGCGCTCAAGGAGGCGTAAATATCTACTCTGGGCAGCGGCCTATGCGGCAAGAATTCTCGATGTTCAAAGATTCCGGGCCTGCTTTTGACCTTTACGTTCTTTCATTCCAGCGGTTTGTGGAGCAGGACCAGACGGAGCTGCTATCGTACTACCTAGTCGCCGGTAATTCATCGACTTGCTCCTTTGTTTATATGCGATCTTGTTGACAATAGAGCAAGGCATTCATGGTCATCCATTCAGATCCTGGGATGGGGTGGAGGGTCAGTATCAATTGGGATATTGCACGCATAATTCTGTCTTATTCCCCTCTTGGCATCGACCTTATATGGCTTTGTACGAAGTATGCTAAAGTACCTAAATTACTCTTAAAGGCAAATGTTGACCTAACGTAGCAAATTCTGTGGGAAAATGCGCAGCAGATCGCATCAGAATACTCTTCAAATCAGAGGGCAAAGTACCAAGCAGCAGCTCAAACATTCCGAATCCCTTATTGGGACTGGGCAGTTAACCCAGCCATGCCTGATGAAGTCAATCAGCTCATGATCAATGTTAACACGCCACAAGGACAAATGGATGTCTTTAATCCGCTGTACAATTACACGTTCCACCCACAGCCATCCGCAACGGATTTTTCCCAAGTGACTATGTAAGTTTGATCTCTATGACTATCTAACTCTTAGGTTGCGCAAATTTACTCCCCTGTTCTCAGCGTCTTCCATCTTATTCGGTAAATACTGACCAGAATTAGCTAGCCGCATACCACAGCACCGTACGATATCCAAATGCTGCTGGCCAGAGTCAGCCAGACCTGTCCAATAAGCAGCTGGTAGCAAATGCGCAGCTGTAAGTCTACAATCTTGTCAATAACCTAATTTACTTCTGCTAAGCAAAGCCAGCCTCCATACCTTGACATACCAGCTCATCGCCGGTACCTCGGATTACGCACCGTTTTCTAATACTGGATATACAGATGGTCGTGGTCAGCGTTACAACAGTCTGGAGAATATGCATAATGCTATCCATAGTCTTGTCGGAAATGGAGGTCACATGAGCATCATCCCCTATTCTAGCTTCGATCCCATCTTCTGGCTACACCATGCGTAAGACTTTTATATCATGATGGTAGAGCGCCTGAGCTGATCCCATACAAAGTCAAGTCGACAGGCTTTTCGCCATTTGGCAAGCCATATACCCAGACTCGTACACCACGCCTCAAGTGAATACTTTTGGCACCTTCACCGACGCTCCCGGCTCCACAGAGGACATCAACACGGGTATACACTGCCGATTTTCCATCCCACGAAGCTCGACTGACATTTTGCAGCCCTAACACCCTTCCACTCCGACAACAGCAGCACCTTGTACAACTCCGAAACCGCGCGCTCAACTCGTACTTTTGGTTACACCTACCCCGAAGTAGTCGACTGGGGCGTTAATTCCACCCAGCTTGCCGCAAATGTCCGCACAAACCTCAACAAACTCTACAACCCCACTGGCAGCATCCCCACGCGCTCGCTGCACGGAAGACGTAATAGCAGTGCACCGTTGAACCCAAACGCAATGAAGCACCAATATTACGTCAACATCCGCGTCGATCGCGCCTCCTCCCTCTTCATCCACTTCTTCCTCGGCGCCGTCTCCCCCAATCCAGCAACCTGGTCTTTTGCGCATAACCTTGTCGGCTCACACTCCGTCCTGTCCACTTCAACCCCATCCTCCCCCACTACGCCAGCACCGGTTAGCTACGGCCAGATTCCCCTAACGCACGCACTCATGCCTCTTGTCTCGTCGGGCATAATCCCTAACTTGAAATCCGAGCATGTAATCCCCCTGCTAAAGAAACAGCTGAGCTGGCGCGTGCAGGGGTTCGATGATAAGCCACTTACTACCGGGGATGTCAAGGGGCTGAAGGTGTTTGTGGTGGGGCAGGAGGTGACGCAGGCGGAGAGAGCGGATCAATTTCCTGGGTATGGGGAATTGGTCGTTTATGGGGATGTTACAAGGGGGATGATTGGGGGGTTGGCGGAGGGAGAGGAGGCGTAGTGGGAGGGTTTTGGTGTTTAATGGCAGGTAGGAAGATGAGAACCTGAGGGTTATTGGTACGGGGGGCTGGGGCAAGGAACTGGCATTCGCTGGTTGGGGTAATTGTAGTAGGTAAGGTAGCTTGTGAGTGTCAGAATTGAAAGGAGTCATGATCGATTGGTCGGTTGCGCATGAACCCTCTGTTTGAACGATGGAAATATCAAGGGGCGAGGTTACAGTATTACGGATGGCTAATATGACAATTTTATCACAGGGCGTGTGGTGTGGTGGAGCGATGTAGAGAAACGAACCCCATTCAGCTTTCTAGAAGGGCAAGACTATGGATTGCTGTGCTATTGGGTGTTTCCGAATTCGTGGTCGTGGGGCGGCGGTTTGGGATATGGTGCCGAACTCGAAATAACAGGTTGGAGTCGTTATTTCTCAGCTAAGATATGGTGCGGCGATGCGGTGTTGGACAGTTGTGATGTCTGTGTAAAGCTTCGGAGCCGAAGGTGATGGGTTGGGGTTGGGGTTGATAGTGGTTGGTTGGTTGGTCGGTTCTCGGCTTGGGTATGGTGAGGTGGTGCTGGGAGGTGTGATGGCTTTAAGAGATGCTAGAATCGAAATTGGAACGATGGGGTGAGGTTGAGAGTGAGTCAGTCGTTGGTTCTCTCGGTTCAGGAATCGTAAGGTGGTGAGATGTAAGGAAAGGTGTGACGAGTGTCTAAGATACTGGAGTTGGGATGCTAGTTTGGTATTGAGGCTGTCTTGTTGGTTCTTGGCTCAGATGTTGTCTGGTAATGAGAAGTTAAAAACGATGTGGCGGTTGATTTAATGGTTATGTGCGATGAAAAGACCAGGTTTGAGAGGCGGTGGCTCTCCTTGTATGAGATGTTGAAGCTGAGATGAGGGTTGAGGTTTGGACTGATTCTCTGTCTTTCGACTCATGTGTTCCCAGGGAAGGAGTAGTTGGGAGAAGCGTGGTGGTTGCGTATGATGATTGATGTGGGCATAAAATGAGGTTGAGGTATCGTTGCGCGAGTGATGGAGTCGATACGATGGTTTGAGGTCGAGACTGATCCTTAATTCACCAGCTCGTCTATGCTCTGGTGATACAAGTCTAAGACGATTTGATGATTATGCGCTTGAATTAAAGTGTTTAGGCTGGGGATGGCTGCATTTGTGCGAAGCACCGGAGTTGAGAAGTGTGGCCGGGAGATGCTGGAAATTGCATTGGAAACCTCTTGGAGATTGCTTTGACCTCTGCGTAAGGCCTATAAGTCAAAGCTGCGATGGAATTTCCGTAGCTCTTCATACGTATAGGGTTTCCAAGATCTGGTTCGCCATTCATGATCCCAGCCCTCGCAAGTAAACCCCATTTCAGTAATGACTTCGGCCTCGGCCTCATCGACCCAGCCAATAATTTCTACCACCGGATCAAATGAAGGGTTCTTCCAAGGGTCAGTGAGGCCATACTCGAGCGCCTCTACCAGTCTGCAGCAGAAATGCGGACAATAGCAATTTGTAAAGTCGAGAGCCAGGGTCGAGAGCATCATCTGAGAAATCTTGCGTATCTTCCACCACCATATTTCTTCTATTAATTTCGCACCGAGGTAACCATGGCATTGGTCGCTTACAGAAGTGTCATGAATCTCGTAACAAGTTAATCGTGCTTTGAGACTGGTCTCAAGCCGATCCGTGCTGTCAAGATCTCGAACATCAAAATTCACGACCAATCTGCGGATGAGCTTCATCGCATCATTCCACATCGGATATTCTGCCTTATTGTAGGAAAGCCTCCAAAGATTCTGCCCATACAACACAATCTCAGCTTCGGCTCGGATAAGCTTGCTGACCAGTAGCAAAGAAACATCAGGCTTGCGCGGAAAGGGACGCATGAGTTCTTGTTTTTCGTAGTCCGTGGGATGTGGATTGATTTCTCCCTCAACGACGAGACAATACTCGTATATCGTGTCCCGTAGCTCTGGGGGTAGATCAAGGAAGTGAGGCATTGTGGCAATGTTTCAAGATGATTTGAGTTCGCGACCAAGCTCTGCAACTAGCGATATGAATTGCGATCAGTACCGGATGGTGTCATAGCTTACGCAGGGTAACGTACCTTTTGACGAGGCTGCAGGTGCCTGTTACTCTTCTAGGCTGTAGTTTGTTCTTTTTGTAACAAGAGCAGTGCTGGATAAGGGAAGAGAAAGTGTGAGATGGCCCAGTTTGATCGTTGGGAGTGATTCAGGACCTTCGAGTGTTGAGATGATGTGGTCTTGGATTTCGATATTTCTATGAGTGTAAAGTCAAATCGATAGTAGGGCTCAGGCTACACCTTTCGAACGATTACTGAGTATCCTTCTTTACAGATCGAAGTATAGAAAGATAATTTGGTAGGTGGGTCTGTTGTCTGAAGGTTTGACTGTAATGGTAGGTTCGTAGGTGCCGAGATTAGCGACTACATTTTGTCGAGAAGCTCTTGGGATTGTTGTTCACTAGCACAGGTCAGAATGAACACACGATTACTCGATACAAAATAACAAGTTTCTCATTTAGTTCAGCAGCCTGTGGTGTACTTATCATGGAGATTGGTTGTTGTTTACTAACTTTCGACGACTCGCGATGGCATGGGATGATTTGTTATACCGAATGTGGGATGATAAAGGATTCATGCGAAGGTGGACTGATCAAGGGGAGTTTGGCCTGGAGGATGGGCTGTGAATGTGGAATAGGCTCACTTGATGGTTTACTTCTCGGGTGGCGTGGAAAATTCTGTGACTGTAGATTGTAGAATTTTGAGCCTAATGCATTGCACGGGCTTCGCATCTGTTCTCATCAACTCGTTCCAGACCTCGTTAGAATTCCTTTTGGCCAGCACTTGACATTGATTCCAGCTCCGTCGGCCACAAGAAAACTTCACAAAATACCAGATGACGTCCACAGTTGTAGAACATTCTGAATAAAGCGTAATAAGCCGAGAAAGACATGTGTGTTAGTTTTGAACCATGGTAAAGCTTAGCGTCTGTGCCGGCTCTCCACACAATTTCCGCGGGCGAATTACTCAGAGTCGTTTTCGGTGCCCTTCATGAACCATGCGCGCTTCTTCTCCGTAGGATGGTCTCCAACCCAGCCCATTGCTTTGACCTGCTCCAGTTCTCCCTCGTTGAGCAAACCGAAAACCTCTACTCTCTCTAATTTAGAAACACCGCAACCAGGCCAATAATGGTGGCGGCAGCCGAAGGTACGTTCGTGGTCGCCGAAAACCGACTCGAAGAGCCGACAGCAACCGCTTACACAGACACAAGTGGTGAAGTCGAGGACAGCGGACTTGAGGTACATTTCATCCATGATTTTTCTTTTCCAAATCCAAGCTTTCATCTGCATCCCGCGCCGGGCTGCATGGATGGCCTCCGCACCGTCCAATACATATTCTATCAATGTGCAAGCTCATAAGTTCTTCTACCATCTATCACCGAGTATGTTGAGAAGAGATCGGACATACTTCTCGATCTTTGTAGCCAATCTGTCCTGTCGCGTTGCATCCTTCCTCCCGATCGACCCCATACCACTAAAGAGCGATTTCTCTTCGTCGTCCAGACTGCCCTTGATGGATTTCACATCAAGGCTTAACACGGTGGCTTCGACAAGATCTGTGCACGAGGAGTATCACAGTTCTGCAGCACCCGTTTGGCTAGAAGCAATGATTAATATCAAGGGCTAGCGTGGTCAAATCCTAGGTCCGTCAAAATGAAGAATCTCCCAGTCTCATCCATTCATCGATTGGCGTAAGCGCCTTTATTAAGCAACCTTTAATATTACCAAAGTGTGGGCAAAGGTCGTTCTAGAGGTCTTAGACTGATTTCGAAGTATTCTGCAAAGTGCCTGACCGAAGGTCGCTATTCATGGATTTAGTGGAGAGATAGACGACGAGGAGTACTTGGTCGCTATGTCTCGGTAGCGATGTCCCAGGTATTCCGCTCTTAAGCCTCCCGTGACATTAAGTATGTCTCTTACCCGTGTCATTTCTTACCGAAGTAATTCATTAAGTTATTTTTCTGAGGTGTGGTTTTACCTTTCTTCAGTTTTTTTGAATCCCCTCCCTCAACAGGATCTGGCTTCTCACCAACTTTCATCAAGGCCATTAGCTCCTCGAACTCATCAACAGGTACAATGCCGCCAGAGGCCTCCTTGTGACCTCTAGCAAAGCTCTCGCCCAGTCGCTGCACCAAGTCTGTCGTGTCTAGATCTGCTACGGCTTTCAGTGATGATATGATGTTTACGGGAGGATCACGACCACGGGCACAACCGGCAATCCGACAGGAAAAGTTGACAAGGCCAGGGCTGTATCCAGTGTTTGCAACCATTACAATCTCAAGAGCCTTGGATTGAAGATGACCGGCCTAGGCTAGAAATCAGCTTCTGTCCTCTTTGGAATGAATACCTTCAGTGGAGACCTACCCATCTTGTAGCAATTACGGGATGAACTTGAGCTGCGCTATGGACTCTCAAAACAGCTATCTTCCCATCCTTGCTGAATTTTGGCGGCGTATGTGTCCGCTTTTCAACTTCTGCATTGATCTCGGCGCGAGCTGAGAGTAGCCTCGGATTGCTTAGAATTTCTTTTGGATTTTTGGCTTCAAGCAGAGCTTCCCAGGCGGAGATAACGTCGAATTTCGAGGTCCTTCTTGCTGTCTAACAGTTAATCAGATTGCAGACATGGTATGGCGGGACACTTACGAGCGTTTATTAATGATACCGCATCGTTGATACTCTTCTTCGAAAAAGCCTTGAAAACCTCGGTCAAGTCAGGGAAAGGAGGCTTCCATTTGAGAGTGTTCCCCAGATCACCATGTGTTCCCATTGCACACAGATATCCACATTGCGACTCGATGTCAGGGTAGAGCGGTTCGCAAATCTCGTACGTCAACAATGAGGATGTTGCTACTGGTGGATAATGGCAAGCAGAAACGACCTGTCTCCCATCAGTCGGAATAGATGACTCCCGAGACTTATTGTACCGTCGCATTCTGCGGAAACTCATCACTACAATGATGATCTATAATTAAAGCTCTTGTTTCTGTGGAATCTACCACTGGCGGTCCTTTTCGACTTCCGTGGTCCACAACAATGATATATTTTGGTTCTTTCACCAGCATCGCTTCTCTTTCTATTTCATCATGTATGTTCGAGCCTTTGCTGAGTAGATGTACATCGATAAGGGAGCGCGGGAGTCCCAAAGCTATGAGGGTTCTATGAACGATCACACCAGCGTCGAGGCCATCTGCATCCTTGTCTGGAATTATGAGCGTCTTTGAGTTCGAGGTAGCACTTGGGTCAATAGAGTCAGCCCAGACCCAATGATAGGTTATCTTCATCAAGACATACCACTCTCTAAGAAAGCTCCTGGCGTTCTCCATAGCTCCAGCCGAAGCTGGCCAGACAACGGAGCCATGATCATCCCGTTGCGGCGCTACATCACAGTATTCCGGTAATGGCTCTCTCACACGCTTTGCTTTCGGTACCGTCAGGGAGTTATCGGCCTTACGCTTCATCTTGCCGATAGCGGTTGTCAAATGCCGTTTTGACAGTATGAGGTAGAGGTTGCTGTGTCTGGTAAGCTGGCCTCGCAACAAAGTAGCGTAGAGTACCCTAGCATGGCTTATAATCATTGAGGGATGAGATGTAGAGACTCAGGTAAGAAAACATTTTACGCCATTCGTTGATACACCAATAAAGTACACCAGTATGATTGGCGGATGGTACTTCTGCAGTGACGTCATCACGTTTTTGGGTGCCGATAATCTACTACTCCGTCAACTTTCAAACCTTAAATACAGATATAAAGCACAGTTCCTCGCTATCACGAGGCTAATGTATTAGAGAATAAATCTCTTCTCCTATGTCCCAGCTCCTCGAGCCAATCCGTCTTACATCAGTCAATTCAGTCGATCCTTTTTCTCTAACCTGCGAAGGAACTCTTGTTAAACAAGGCTCCTGAGCGCTCGTCGCTACCTTCTTTTATAGTAGGCTCTGCATGTCTGAAAGTTTACCCTCCTTTTCTATTCTCGATCTCGTCTTCATGCGTGACGTTGATGGCATCGGCGGTATGCTAGCTGCGCCTACTCTTACCCTTGGTGGTCTCTGGCCAAAGATGCCCTGGCATTGTCCTCCTTCCCTTCCCCCTCTTGGCCCTCTTTTACCACGGGTCTCTCCTATGTGACCTCCTCTCCCTCCGTTGGCCTCTCCTATTCTACCTAGCCAAGGGGAAGTAGGCGGCGACGGACTTGGAATAGGTGTAGGCGGCTCACTTAAACCCCACTTGAATGAGGTTTCACTTACTGATCTTTCCGAACATATGCGATCTTCCGGCGGGGTTATGTCTTCGTTAGGCGTCATCGGTACCTGGTAGTAAGGTTGGCTTTTGACTTCCTTGGTGCCTTTCGTGGGTTTGACCATGGTTTCTCCACAAGCTCGATAACCCATGACCGCGTAATTAAGGAGGAGGCGCTTTTCCCCACATCGATGATGACACGGATGCCGTTTGGCCAACGTTGCTTCTACCTCTTCATATCTAAGATGGTAACCTCGATGAGATAGCATTCGTATATCTGATCCACCCTCCACGATGATAATGGCAACCTAGAACACGGCGTCGGAAGTGATTTTGAAGCTTCTCTACACTCCTTCTGAAGCACCGTCGGCATTGCCACTTCTCCAGAAGATTTCGACATGTACACGATTTATAACCATAAGGGGAACCTCCGTTTGTACGCCGCAATATGCCATCTGCATGTTCCAATAAGGTGAGTTTCCTTAAGCTTTTCCACCTTATAGAAGTCTCTCGAGTCATTTATGTGTCATTCACAAACGTAACGTCTTCCGTTTAGTGTCTGGGGCTTACCAGGGTGGGGGCCTTCATCGATTGAAGGACAATCAAACCGACTTGATTGGCACTTCTCAATGCGTCCCTCGTACAATCTTCTAATACCCACTCATCGACGATTCTGTCCTTCTGTTCCAGGGAATCCACTCTGTACATGGCTTCTGCCGGAGAATTGTGGTCGTAACTAACATTGCGAGGATAGTCTTCACGGGTCTGGCCTCCATCGAATCCGCCAATATGTTCGCTGACTATATGCGTTACATCTGGAACAAGATCAGTTTTCCAATGCTGGGAACTCGGGGTGGCCCTAGAGGTAGAGGAGTGGAAAGGTTGACCCATCCCGGAGCGGCGAAACGACCTTGGCGATAATCACTACGGAGTCTTTGAGGTCTTTGGCTGACGCTTGGGTCGCACCTAGGACAATCGCACATACAGTCTCCTTCGATGTTGGGCTCGTTGCTGTCGTCGTTACACCCTTGATAAAGCACCCAAAGGGACAAGGACCTAAGACAGAATGCTGTGATGCGTCGTCGGCGTCTGAGTAGAAGGATTAGAGGGGTCGTCGGGGTCGTCGGGGTCATCCGGGTCGTTGGGGTCATCCGGGTCATTGGATTGTCGAGGGTATCGTCTACATCAGAATGCCGTGACGTGTTCATTTGAGTTATCAAAGGCGTTGTCATTCGAATTGTTGGGGTTTGAAGCAGGATTCAATGGTCAGATAGCGATTCACTTGCATGCCCGACTAGAGGCTCATCTGGAGAAGGATTCGCACTTCCACGTTCTCTTCCCCTGGCGGCTCCCCTTCCTCTTCTGCGTGCCATTTTGACATTTGTTATCACAACCCTAGAGATAAAAGAAGATTGCCTTACTCCGTGGTGGTTGAAAGGTAAGCATCAAGATCAACGGTTGGTAGGGTAGGCTTCCTTCTCAAAGACAGCCAGTGTGCCCTCGATTGTGATGGCGATGAGATTCTCAGGAGTTCGGAAAAGTTCATCTAAGCTATGATGGAACCAGGGCCTCACCCTCTATTAAGGCTTTCGATATTGGGATTTCTATCATGAGAACAAGACATTAACCTCCTTTAGAGCTTTCAATCTTGACTTGTTCCAACCCGAATACAGTAAGCGGTGCCACGAAGACCCAGACTGCCTAATTTGTCGTACTGTCGAAGGCAACAATGTATTTGAGAATAGCCATCGATCCCGCATAATTCCCGTCTGAGGAATCTGAATGCGGAATAATGAGAGAACTGGGAGGACCCCGGACGTCTATTCTGTACAATGTCCACCTTTGTGGGGTATTGCGTAGAATCTGAAGGAATAAGACACGCCAAGTACCTGGCACTAGCACAATAAAATTCAATGTCTTCGGTTGAGGTGATGCTCAAGAAGCATTTCATAAAGAAAGTAGAGGAATGTATGCTCGTCCTCAAAATAGCCCTTTCCGGATAGAGGTTGTACTCGACTGCAAAAATTTATATGCTCAAAGTGCTCTAGCGCTGCAGAAACCATTTGTAGAAGTAAGGCTAGGATCAATTAATCACACATCCGGAAACAACCATGGCAATCGGAGTACGATATGCGTAATTCGGGGATTGTTGAAATATGTTATATGACATAATTAATCACACATCCAAAAAACAACCGTGGCAATCGGAAGAGTATGGTATGCATAACATGGGGGAGTGTTGAAATATGCTATACATACCTGAATAGGATTGTTCCAAAGTGTGTTCACATTTTGGCCGATTCGTAAACTCAACACAAACGAGACTCAACAGTGATGTACTATATACAATTTAGGATGAATACATACAATAGCGAAAGTGAGAAGAAAGCTTCAGTAGCCATTATATAGCTGATTTAAATTTCCAATTTGGAAGAGGAAGGGTTTGCGTATACATTAATACGCTTCCGCAAGGTACTGTCGCCTGGCAGCTTACATTCTTCTGATATGAGGCCCTCTACTGGCCTTGTAACGATGGAAGTAGGAGTAGGTCAAGGAATCTTTCCGAAGAGCAGGCGCAAAGTCAAGACACCGCCTTCTGTCATGGGTGCGTTTCACTTGGAAGACCTAGCGAGCGATCGGGGAGGAAGCTAGATGGGCTTTGTCCGTTACGATATGCTTCATCCAAGAGCCATAGTAAAGCACAGAGCCATCTCAAGTGAGAAAGGCGAACCATATTATACACATCTGTAGAAGTTACAGGAGATGTGTCAAGTACCCCAGGCGCCCAGAAACACCGGCGGCAATCAACCGCTTCCCGCCCAGGCGCTTCAGAGATACTGTATAACTCATTTTACCGAGTCTTTGATTCACCCTGTAATCGTATCGAAATGGGTGAAACACCGGCGAAACGAAGGTACACATTCTCTACTTAAGATCTGACGTTGCGACTGCTGACCATTGACTCTCAGATTTCGCGATGTCGCGACGGTCAGCCTTTATGTTGGACAAGAAAAAGCAGCATTTCAAGTTCATATGAACCTCCTCTGCACTATATCTACCTTCTTCAAGGCTGCATTCTCGTCTGAATTTTCAGAGGCTGCTGAGCTTTCGATGCATCTCGAGGAAGACGATGTGAATACTTTCGAGCGTTTCGTTGCCTGGCTGTACACCAAACGATATGATTTATCGTGTATGGGCAAGGACCAACGCTATATGGAGCTGGCTAAGCTTTATGTGCTAGCGGACAAATATGATGTTAGTAGATTAAAGAACGGGATTATCGATCAGTTGTTCGAACTACATGAGGCGTCATGTCGTCCACCTTCCCACCATGTGGTGACCTATGTTTATAACAACTCTACTATGAAGTCGTCATTCCGGAAACTTTTGGTTGGCTGGGCTGCATGGCATATCGACTTCGGCTGGTTTAGCAAAGAATCCACCCCAGAATGTCTTCTTGAAGTCCCAGAGTACGCAGCAGATTTGGCGATTGCCTTGGGCAAGAGACTCCACAGACCGGCGCTGCAGAGCCCCTTTACAAAAGAGAGATCCTTCTACTACGAAGATGTCAAGAATGGGGTCTAGAAGAGATGTATATCTGCAATGGGCAAAAGTACAATAACATAGTCCGGAAATTATGAAAAGCTTTTGTACATGAATTCTTAAAGACCTTGGGACACTGCAGGCACGTCCAGCGATCTTTCAAGAAGTAGAGACCAAAGCTATACAAGTGTCTGAGCCTCGTGTTCAAATACCTGACAATCGGGTTTGGTGGGTAAGTCGAGCCTTAGAAGATCTTTTGTTCCTCACTGCTGCTAATATTATTCCCGTAGCAGTGAATCTATCTGGAATGCTGTAGTCCAGCTTCTACAGTTGAAAGGAATTAGTGATGCGAGCGTGCCACGAAGAGCTAATATTGGTTCAGCCATATTATAGACAACGTAATGGAAAACGGATTTCCAGAGGTGGTGTATACTGAGTTATTCCAGGAAACGCAAACATGTACAGTTCTAATATCGATGTCCATTCAGTGGATTCAAGTAGTGTGCTTCGTCAATTTCGCATTAATCTTTACTCCAAACTATCTACACCTCGATCTCACCTCACTACAGCTTTCACATGCTACCATCCACTTCGCCACAACCGTACTGCAAGCAACTTGATTTCTTGACTGTACCTACCAACTACAACATGGCTAAACAGATTCCAGATCGTGCAAGGTAAGCAGTGATCTTTGACGTCCTTCTCTTACAGAGCGCTACAGCTTCGATATAGGTTCTGTGACGCGACCATCGTTATGCTTCACGTCGGTGAAGAGGCAGATTCAGGAATCTTTCGTGTCCACAAGCACCTAATCTGCCAAGCCTCACTGGTCTTTAAAGCCAACTTTATGGGGGGAGTCGCCGAAAACTCCAAGCAAATGATGCTACTCCCACACGAATCCAAAGATGTTGTGGAACGCTTCGTCCAATGGCTATACACCAAAGACTTTGAACTCCCGGGTGATACCAATGCGGAAGGCGCTCCCGATTGCTACCAACAGCTTGCAGAGCTGCATGTTTTCGCAGACAGATATGGTATCAGCAAACTCAATAATCTTGTCGTTGACAAGTTCTTCGTGCTTGGGAATAATTTCGAGTCACGACCACTTCCACCTTCCGTGGTGACCTATATTTACGCCTACTCTACAAAACAGTCGTCATTTCGAAAGCTCTTGGTTGGGTTGTTCTCTTGTTATATGACGGCCGGTCATTACGATCTACCTAGCATACGAGGCTGGCTCGAACAAACCTCGGAATTCACTGCAGACCTTGCAATCACCATGGTAGAAAGGATGGAAGGGTTTCCGACCCTTGAAGCGTTCTCGTCAAGCGAGCCCAAGGATTACTACGACGAAGTCAAAGAGTGACATGGAGACGTTGGGAAAGAGAACCATGGAGAATTTGACAAGAGAGACTTGGATACGCTGACAAAGGGAGACTTGGAGAAACCATAAAACCGGTACTTGAATAAGCGATGACACCAGAGCTACATATCTCGACTCAAGTGCGTTTCGTCTTGGGCGAGAAGATGTCATACGCTTCTAAACAGCATAAATGTGCAATTGTACCAGATCGGTCCATCTGCAACAACCACCTCCCCAAGTTCCAGACCCCTCTTCATCCCCGTTGTCTCACCCCTCGCACGTCAAATATTCTTTTACTTTCACATCTTACGACCGACAATGCTCGAATCCAAACTTTTTACTACTTGTTTACTTTCCCCCGCAACAGCACCTCTTCTATTCTATTTCCATACGACCCATCTCTAACAACACCTTTCCAGTTTGCAGAAGCTATGTAGTCCTCACAAACTTCCGTTCTTTCAAACCGCATCTCGTCCACTAAACCACCCCCAACCCATCCTTCTCATTTATCCTCGCACACCGCCTCTGCCATGCCGCTCGGAATGGATTTGTCTTCAACAGACACCTCTCCACCTCCCTGCGCCTTCCCCAACCTCCCGTCCCCTCATGCACACATCCTCCACACCCCAGCCGTACCAACCAACTCCCACCCTCCCCTCTTACCTCCCCTCCCTCGTTTCCAGCAACCACTCCCCTATCTCCATCCCACCCCACCGCATCCACCAACCCCATCTCCATCCACCCGTCCAAGTCCCACCCACGCACCCACCGGCCCCACCAGCCTCAACTCTCGACTCCATAGCCACTCAACCCCAACCAACTAGACCACCTACACATCCCCGCCCCTCCCCCAACGTGTTCAACAAAATCACTGGTTCAAACGTTCGGGGCAGCCCCAAGATAGGAAAATTGCTTCTTGACAAAAGCTGCATGCACACATACTCCAAGCGACACAAAACCCGAGATGGGAGATGAATTTAATACCGTGCTGATTACGAAACGATCTTGAGGGGATGGATGCAGAGCCGGGCATGAAGGGGGTAAAGTAAGCAATGAGGGAAAAGGGGGAGAATAGAGAATTGAAAGACGGGAGGTAAGAGGTAAGAGGTACAGTAAGAGACGAGGCAATAAAAGTGTTCTTCTATTGAGACTCATGAGTGTTGAGGCTCCTTTAGCGCCTCCAAGCTCAACCACAGACCCCCCTTTATCAACCAAGCCAGAATATACTTGATCTCTCAAAGCTCTTCAATCATCAGAAACCCCCCCCCCAGTTCCAGCACTGCACCATCCCCAACCTTCTCTACATTCAACAGCCTTCAGACCCTTCTTCTTCTCGTTTTGATTCATCATCTCTTTCTACATACGTAGCTATGTATGTACTCGCACGCTTGATTCAATTCGTTTAGTCCGGTTCTTTAACCCCCATCCCTCCTTCCACTAATAACCTCCCCTCCCCCGGCCGTGTCTCTCCTTCTACCAACAACCTCCCCTCCCTTCTCCCAAAGATGGCGAAACTTCACATCCACAGTATCCCGTCAGCAGCCATCCGAAAAAAAAAGAAAGAAAAAACAACCTAGATAACCATTCCATTCTATCTATCCCTCTATCCCTTCCGCGTCCACGCTCCTTTTCAAACCCATCTCCAACTCCAAAAAGCTCCAATTCCATTCCATTCCATTTCAAATTTTTATTTTTTAAAAATTTCCCTAACCCCTCCCTTCCTCCCTTCCTCCCTTCCCCCCTCCCTCCCTTCCCTCCTTCCATCTCTTCTCCAGCCATTCCCCCCCCCCTCCCCCCCCCCCTCTCCCTCTCTCTCCCCCACCTCCCCCACCCTCCCCGTCATCCGCAGAACAACAACCTGTTCAAAAAGCCAGAGAGCCAGCCACACGCCAGCTACAAAATAACAAACAGGAAAACCCACAACTTTTTCCAAGGCCAACTTTTAATCCATCTCCCCTTCTTTTAAAAACGCATCGCCCACTTTTCTTAACCTCCTGGATCCTGAATCCCCCATAGAACCCTCACCATATCATACCATACCATACCATACCATACCATACCATACCGTACCATACCATACCATACCACGCCACGCCACGCCCCCCCCAAAAGCCCTTCACAACACCCCAACACCCAACACCCAACCCCCCTTCACAGCAGCCAGCCTCCCAGCCTCCCAGCACCCACCCACCCATCCATCCCACCAACAAACCCGACTCTCAGCCCACTTGCAGCATCACACAAGTTCCCACAATCCCCCCCAATATCCCCCTCAATATTCAGAAGCAGCGCTCGCACACATCTCTAGTAGACTGAACCCATTCCTCGCGAATCTGAGATGGGGGGGGGAGTTGTGGAGGTATGCTGTAGCGGCTTTGAGAGAGCGGGGAGCTCGCGGGAGCTGTGGAGAAGGAAGTTTGGTGTTGGTGGAGGATGTCCTTTTTTTGTTGGGGGGGGGAGAGCGATGGGGTGGAGGGATTTGGGGGGTGGCTGTTGTGGAAGAGGGGGTGTTGGGTGGGATGATGGGTGGAGGCTGGATGGGATGGGATGGGATAGGGAGCTGTGGGTGCTGGTGTGTGAAAACGGAGGTACTAGCGGCGAAAAGAGTCGAATGATGGGGTTGTTGACATGATGTGGTCGGTGCGTAGCCTGTCACATGTGGCCGTGAGATCAGATCGTTAAGAGATAGTTCCAAGAGCTCGAGTACTCTCTATATGCAATCGTAAGGCGAGCGATTTTTTTTATGGAATCCAGGCCATGGTGATATATAACTACAAAGGGGGTATAAAGTATCAAAAAACAAGTATCCAACAAAGACATGTACCTACACGCCCCCACAAAATGCTATTGCTGATGATCGTGATGG